>JGI24022J15233_10005901_pt1 | contig 13137 bp, 6 predicted proteins | sample Ectturendosymbi2_FD_15233 | JGI IMG/M metagenome (IMG submission 15233)
TGGGCATCCTACGTTAGATACTTTTCTTATCCGGCCAAGATTTTGGAAAAAGGTTGCCCAACATGGCCGGATAATCGAGGATGCACTGTACTAAAAAACTGTATCTTTGACGCTACGCAGGGTTTTCGCCATTCCCGCTGGGGTCGCTCACAAATATATTTCCACCTAAAATTATAGAAAAAACTTTTAGGTACAAGTTTCACAAAACTGTGTTTGGCCAATCCAAAACTTTGAATATCAAGACGTAGAGTGCGCCAGAGCCGACAGAGAAACAAGCATTAGATTGGCAGCAAGCTTATGAGGAATCTCCCTGCTTGGATCCGCTTTCATCTTTTTGCAACCGTTCAAACTTGCGCACTTCTGTCTTTCACTAGTTTAAGGTAAGCCACAGCAGTGACGAACGCGAGTGAATGCTGTAATTTCTTTCGCAGAGAACTAATTGCGTGTATTTAACACATCCTCAGTATTGTAAGCAACAAGAAAGCTTACTAGCGAAATGTTGACACTGAAAAGAATTGAAAGAAGAGAGACACAATTTGCAGCTAGCGATACGAAGGAAGGGCGGAAAATTTAGCTTTTTTCATTGGTGGCCGCGTTAGAATCCTGCAAAACGCAAATGCGCCAGAACATGTCACAAGCACGCATGTGTTTCAAAGACAACATTGTTGATAAAGAAACGTCGAGACAGCAGTTTGTCAAACGTCAAAAACAGCAGTTTCCGTCAAACCGTTGTTTCAGTCTTGGAGAAGTTTGAGTTAACTTGGAGTGACGCAACGAAAAAGCAATCGAAGGCACCGATTGCAATCGTTTTTGTCAAGTAAAAAATGCGCTGAACAGGCTGCTTGCTCGGCTTGGCTGCGTTAGACACATTGTTGTGGTTAGGAACACTTGAACATCATTCTAGTGATTTTCAACGCTCCACTGATGCCGGGATACAACAAGACGCTGGAACCACTGTAAGAAGAATATGCGGCGTTGAGCGAAGAGCCAGCGCAGTTGTTCATATTGAACCACCATCCTCCAAGACCCTGGGAGCAGTTGCGCGACCTGTTGGCAAGAGGTTGAGAGCGTTTATTAAATTATTCAACCATTTCAGTCAAAATTTTTTTTATCTTAACAACGACCTTATGGAATCCTGTAATTAATTACCGTAATCACCGTTGACAGCGTTGCAATAACTGCACAAAACACTAATGTTTTTTTATAACGCACAATATAGAGTCATGGGCTGATTTCGTATGGCTAGGTTTATTGCAATATTTTGGCAAAAATAGGCATTCATTTGCACCAAACGTGAAACAATGGCAAATCAGAGTCTCTGCCTCTGTGCGAGCAAGACAAAGTAACCTTTGTAAAGAAACAAAAGATTTAGGGAAATTGTGGAAGTTTGCAATGATGAAATTTAGCTTGAGCCATATGCGTATAGTTCTCAGGATTTGGTTCAAGCATTATCGTTTTGAGAAGGTTTTTCTTAAACTGTTTTCTGCAAAAGCTAATAAAATGTGAATTGTCTTTTACTTTGCAGAAAAGATGTAGGTGCTTCGAAATGCCATCCAATTATTATTTCGTGTTCACGTTCGCCATGTTGCAACAACGTTTAAAAACCTACTGGTATTCAATTCGGACTCCAAAACAGAACATTGTTGTGTTTGCTCCAAAGCTATACTTTACAAACTTATTATATGAATTGGTTGATAATAGAAGGTGATCACCCGGTGTTGATTCGATCAATCGTTGTGAAGGGATCGTCGGGGTTTGAAACTCCGCCTGATCTGAAAAGGTCATCTGCTGTGCCTGAACTTGCTCCAACAGATATGTTGTAACCTTCAGACTCCGAAGAAAGTTTGAATGAACTGCGAATAAATAAAAGCAATGCACGATAATAACTTCAACGTGTACGTACGCAATGATCGTGTAAACCACAACATTCTTATTGACTGACAATAAAAAGGATGAATGTACAACTAACTTGTTTTGCAATAAATGAGCAATTTACACATTTGTGAGGTGCATTTCTACAGCTGTAAATTGATAGATAACGAAAGATTATTGGGACTTTGTAATTCCTTAATTTAGATATCTACATAAAAAAAACTGAAAAATACAGATGTATACAAGAAAAAAATGTATAAAAATCAATTTTGTACGAAAGTACCCAAGACAAACTGGTGGAAAAGGCAAGGAATACAAAAATGGAAGGAAAATGTATTTGCGAAAGCCATATTCCAAAGTAGACTTAAACTACCGTTTTTGTCTCTTTTGCCCTCATTTCAGGAACGAAACCAATTATTTTAGAATAAAGAAGTTCTAAAACTCACACCAAAATGAAAGACGCACATTTTATGTTTGTGTCACTACTCGCTAATAAAGCATTATAAATTGAATTCCGAACATTTAACTTATAACAAGGAGGAAAGTTTTCATATTTGTTTTTCACCTGTATTCAATGTGTTTTGAGACTCCATCTGCACTTTCCACCTCAATTCGCAGCTTGCATGGAGCGTTTGAAGTTTCTACATGGACTGCTTGGAGACCTGGATTTTTATGTAGAAATCGTGTCTCAACATTACCAAGTAGCGTACTAGCGTACAGTAATACAATATAGGATTGCAAATATTACAGTTGTGTTTAAACGCACAACATAAGCCAATCAAACTTTGTGAATTTGCCTCCTTGGTGAATCTCAAATCAATGAGGAAATTCCTGTTCGTATTTGCAAAAATACGGACATAGGTTAAACTTCGATTTTTACTTTATGTCTTCATCGAACTTATTTGCCTATAAACTCAGTCGCTTCAATTGCGTATGCAATGCGCTTAATCGCTTTATTTGCATATACAATGAGCTTAATCGCTTTATTTGCATATAGTCTCAGTCATTCAATATCAGAAAGTGTAGCAACTAATCTAGTTGGATGTACAAACAATCACATCGGCATATCGTGTAGTTGCCAAAGCTATGAACAGAATCGCCTAAAACATTTTGCTGTGTTATCTTATTTTTTTAAGAATCGATTCTCGTTAAGTATCAGGCAAAACTTGAAAACCTGCAGAAACACTGATCTACATGCTTATGTATTTGGTTCATTTTAATGTGTCAAAATATTTTCATTAACTTCCATATTGTTGCGATATAAAATATGAAAAGAATACAAACTTGGAAGTAATGAAAATGTAACAATATTTTCCCCAATTATTTACTTGTCTGTACAGACAGTGCAGACTTAGAAACAGTGTCAAAATTAAAATTGACACTATAGGCGGTTTGCTTCTCACGATCATTTTGAATTTTTTGAAAAGCACAGGATGGTTGTGGTTGTGAGCTTGCTCACCAAACAAAAACGTCAGCTCACCAATCCAAAACTCCGTTGAAAGTTCTCCAAAACCATTTTTGTATTCTCGCCATTTCTTGTCATGGAACGACACTGTACCATCGTGGCGGTATTGGAAAACCTTACAAAAAATCAAAACGTCCATGACAGAAGCACTCCATGGTTGTCAAGAGGAACTTATATGTAAAAGCATGGCTGAAAGTTGGAGCTTTCTTGATGTAATGCAATTTGCTCTGCAATTAGATTGGCCCCGACAATAAGGTTGTTATAATGACAAACAGGACAATCCCCCAAAAATAATCGCATGACCAAGTTTTCTAAACGACCAAACAAATTTTTTATCAAACTGAAGTGCAAAGCAAAGTCATTGCTATAAAATGTTCCAACTAGTTACCGTCCATTGATGCCAGCAATACGAGGCACCTGCTGAAAGGACAATTACTCCATTTCTTGTTGCATCAGTGCAGCTCTTCGGCGCGGCCTCTGGTGAATGATATGTATATGCGAAAGAATAAGATATGTTCAGTTTTTGACAATATAATGTGTGATTCTCTGACAGATCTTTAGGTGAGTGAAAGAAATGTATAATGTAGGTCTGCATCTGTTGTAGCCCATTCACAAAACTTTTTTTTGCTTTTCTGTATTGGATTTGATCATTTTCTTCAGGGTTAGCGATTATCTTCAGGGTTTGCGATTTTTCAATCACGGTAAAATCTGTATTTCGGAAAGTTTGAAGGTTGATCAAAACTTTAAAATCAGTTTTTTGATTTTCAAAAGCAATTACATATTTGTGAATGTTGTTTAACTTGTTTAATTTCCGGATCCTTTGTGACGTCGTTTCACACAGAGCCAATAGGAAGCCCTGGTCTGGTTATAGAAGGCGAAGTGCAGCAAAAACAATTATAGTGAACCTGGTCGAGCCGAATAAACTATTACTGCTGCAACATCGCACTGTGTTTGCCAACATTCATAAGTACCCGAAACAATAATTATGTAAATTATGCTTTCAGACAAACACTTGAGTTTTCCCAACTTTTTTATTCGCAGGGATTGTTACAAAAAGTTGCGTTAAAAAGAAAAAATGACATTTCACAATTTAATTATTTTCGTAACAAAAAACGTCCTATTACACAAATTGATGCAATTCTATATTTTCTAACATTCCTCACATTTCAGAATCGGCCCAATCGAAAATGACTTCTAATGAGAAACAACAAAATAAGTACCTGTGCTACGTGTCGTTGCTGATGTCTTTGGGGAAGACTAAAAGCAAAACAACAGAAACTTTTCATCACTTCGTAGCTGGAAAATATCTCAATTGAGAACTGTAAATATTTTTTAAAACACCGCTATGCCATCAAAGCCCACCGAAAGTTACAAGAACTTTTTACGCATGATAAGACTGCACCCCTGTTGACGACTTTCTGCCGACAGTTCTGGGTGCACATAGAGTCAATTGCCGGTTTAATGGTCAGTTCCATAAATATTTGTCAACAAGTTTTGACTAAATTTTTCATTAAATTTACTTTGTTCATCTAATCAAATTTCATGTTGATAACGCCAAGGCATTCCAACGAGTTTTCATGAATCTCAACATGAACGTTAGTCAAGCCGCATGGCTGTCGAATATAGTGTCGTCATGTTCAAAGCACGTTGGCTGCGCCCTGCGTTTGGTGAATCGTGTCGATTGTTACGTGTGAATCAGGCGAAAGGACTAGTGGTTGACCGTGTTCGATATGCACCTCATCACAGCTTTATATGCACCTCATATTTTATAAATCAAGCTTTAAGGTTATACTGTAGATAAAAGATATGTGCAAGACATTATCCTACAATAAAAACATTGTTGCTTCTTCTGAGCTTGAGCAATTCAGTCCTTCTGTTTGTGCTTTCAGTAAAGTCATTCAGAAATCAGATTGTTATTGAGTACCTGCGGAAGTTTGTACTGCTACCATGCCAAGCAAATTTAAGAAGATTTTGATGAGCACAAAAGGCAAAGTCACTTTGCCAAATGGCAACCACAGAACTCTACCCCATGGAGAAAAAGAGCAAACAAGCAGCAAGAAAATGGCAGAGCAGCGTTTGGTGTGATGCCTTAGATTAGTGGTTCATGGTTTATATCCAACCACGCAGACATAGGTGGCGGAACCGAGGGGAGTAAACTGAAGAAAAATAAAAAATTGCCAGTTAAGTTTCTTCAAATCCATTTCGTAAGAATTTGTTTGCCAAGGTTTTTCATTTTCATACTTTAAATTAGCATCCACAATTGTTCTTACTGAGACCCACAATAAAGGATGGAGCGCCTTGCTCAAACTGCTTTGTAACACACTACCATTTTTATTTAACATCCCAAACCAGTCGGATGAGATACATATTGGAAAGATTTCAGTAAATACTGTCACCATTATCGCTTCAAGAAATGTCAATCACTTCGTCTGTTTCGGTTGTTAGTTTTGATTCGAGATTCATGGTTTTCATGTAATCCCTGGAATGGCGCCGCAATGTATCCGGTGACATGGGCCTACTACTTGAGAGTTCTGCAGTTCTTGTTTTTGCAATGGAATGTCTTTCAGCCATTATTGTCGTGAGCTGTGCAATTGGTCGAGGCATGGGAAACCGATAGGCAGGTGTAGGAGCCTAATGGCTATTGTGAATCTGAACTAGTGGTGTTACAGTCGGGTCACCTACCTTATAATTTGCTGTCCACCGGGCCATGGAACGTCCAGCATTCGTTTTATTGTGAATGCGTTTTACCAGAACATCAAGAGTCCTTGTTGGTGGCTGCGCAGGTGTTGTTGGGTGTTGCTGCAACACATTTCAAAATTCCATTGTTTTCAATTTAACTTAAATAGCTTTTGTGAAAATCTTAGATAAATATTTACCATAGTAAGAGCTAGGAAAAGTCGAAATATTTTCTTACTTGTTTTAATATTAGCTACGCCAGAAGAAAACTAACTTACCACGATGGGGGTGGCGTTGTGTGGTGGCGTTGGACCCTGCGTAACATGTAGGTTTTGCTCTGTGGCAGGTTTTAAGCAAAACGTTAAAACAACATTGCGATAAACACTTACAGCATACGAAGCTATCAAAATCTTCCATTCACACTGCTGAAGAATCATTCTAACGAAAACTAATCTACACATTTATATTTACTGATGTGCATTGAAAGCTGTTGTACCAGATGGATGTTGTACTGGGTAGGCTTCTCACAAGACAAGATGCCTGAAATTATAACTTGATTTTTAGTCCAAATGTAAGAAATATTTACAAGTAAGTTTTAACAATATTTTGCATATTTGACGGTTGATTGAATGCTGGACATAATGAAATACTTTAACAAATGTGAAATTAACTGTTCTCTTTTTTCACCAACTCTTTTTGGAACACTTTTCTGGCATTTCAATTTATTATTGTCGCAAAGCAAGAAGTGTACACTAAAAAACAAACATTTTCACGAAAATAGTTTTAACATTTATGTTTTTAAATATGTAACTTTCATCAGATGCTCAATTCGTATGTTAATATATCAAGGTCATGCAGAGAGGGTGAGGTGAGGGAAATCAGGGGACGGCCCCGGCAACCAAAGAGTGAAATAGCAAAAATTACATTTTAATAAAATACTGTAACTAAATGCTGTTCGTATTCTAAGGCTGCTAACACAGGCTGCATGGATGTAATTTTCGAGAACGACAAACCTCTGTCTTCCAAGTTTTCTTAAATTTCAATCTCTAACTAAGATAACGAAAGTAACGACCGGTGAGACATGTATTGCCAGTACTGCAGCAAATAAGAATGACACGAACCTTAAACATCAACCACCAACATATTACATGAAAGCAGTCAGCTAAATACTGAGCGCGGTATACATACAAACTGCAAAAATTTAAATAGTAACTTGTTTTTTTTGTTAGCACATAGTTTACGTCCTTTAATTGCATGTATTCCGCACAGTCCACAAGACTATAATTTGGTAGGGAAGCATACAACCAAGCAGTTGCCCCGGGTATCACTAGACCTCTGCACGTCCCTGAATTGCACACACCCACTTTAACCTCTTATGAATACAATATGCACATCGCATTTGCGAACACATATATAGCGGGTACAGACTGGGGTGGTTTCTACTTTAATTCGTGCTTCACGATATGCTGTGTGTGTACTTCACGGTTACTTGACACAGAAGTATATTATTAACGACGGCTAAGCCAATCTGATTTAGCTAACTTTCTGCGAATTCACTATTTACTGTTTGATTCTGACACTAAATTACACACTTTAAAGCACTAGTGTTTCTGTATGCTTTCGAGGAATCAGTCGACTGGCTTCTGCTTTCATCTTTTGCGATGATTCAAACGTGCACATACCTCTATTCAAGTATGTACTTTTCACGATGGGTGTAAGCAAGGAATCGATCAGCAAATTTTTAATAGGAAATCGATTTCATGTAAAATTACGCATCCTCAGTCCTTATTCAAATATTCTATTTGAATAAGGACTGAGGACGCGTAATTTTTTAAAATTTTATCAAATACTCTATTTGAATAAGGACATCAACCGCGTCTGCTAAAGTATTCAAGTTTGGTAATAATTTGGAAGCTTTTTTGTTGGTATGCACGCCTGATCAAACTCGTCTGGATGCACAATCAGTTGTGAATTCTCTTTCCAAGTGTGCCGTGAGAACATGTCATTTGTTCAATCCATTCCAACCAAAACAAGTGTTATCGGCTAAGTACAAGGAACTCTAAATATTGTAAAACTCTTCCAGCTTCATTCGAAGAGATTTGCCGAAAATATTTGCATTCATTTTTCACATCAAAAAATCAAACCTGCACTCTCTCGTTGTACTTAGTTTTATCTTATGAAAAAAGCAACCACTCCAAATGAATTGTTTTATTTCTGTGAGTCGAAGCAATTCATGAAAGGGATGAAGAATAAACTCACACATCAACCTAATGCTCTTTCCACCATCAGCAGCAGAATGAAGAAGTAGACAAAGAACAACGTCAATCCCATGCCCAGCATCCACGATTGTGACCACACTAAGGAGAAATGCACAACAAAATATCAGAAAAATTCCAGACAATGCTTGCAAATTAAAAATACACAGCTATCGACTGTGCGAAACATAAAGACAAGGGACGTACATACACTGCTTCGTTGAAAAATAAATCTCAGCAAAGACGGAAATGTCGATGCAAGCGTCAAGTTGAAATGTCTTCAAGCGTCAAAAGGTGCATGCTTTCTTTCAGTAAGTTTTTCAAAAACATCCTTTTCTATCCTTTGCGAGTGTTAACAACAAAGTAAGTGAAAATTATAGACAAGCTTGACACTTCTGAATTTAACCAAAGTCTTCTTTACAATAAATATTTAACTTCGCATGAATAGCGTATCAGCCGACTTGTGAATGTATATACATTGCACCAAAGATTTCAATAAAAGAGTGTGTTTGAAAATAGCTCATAATTAACACAACTCAAAACCGGCAATCAACTTAAGACACATGCTTCCTGACAAGAAAATACCTTCGCCCTTCTCTGATTTCAAAGATGTTTTTGGAGTTGTGCGATTCTGTGGCTGTTTATCTTCGCTTTCATCTTGCACTGTTTGGAAAAAGTACGCGAGTTGAAAGTAGATTGCACAATTACAGTAATCTCCCAAACAAATTTTTCTTGTGCAAAAATCCTGAGATTTAACNCGAAATTCATGCNAACACCTTAACATACAAAGACAAGCACTTGCGCAATTCTAATGTGGTTAAGATTAGGGATTCGGAGACACAATTGCTGTTATCTGGGTCCGGAGCCAAACGGCCAATTTTTAAATCTAATGTCAAGCGGTTGAAAATTCTTGAACTCCGATTCGGAGAACGTTTTTTCAAATCAACACTTTGTCAAGCAGGTTTTTTTCTACAAGCTTTGCTGAAATCCATAACGTCTTTCCAAAGTTGCAAACAGACAATCATAAACTGCTGCCATAACTGCGTTGATGAATACTCAGGCGCAGGTGCAAATTGAAGTCTGTGTTTATATTTTTATTTGCAACAAACTAATTAATGAACAGTATGAAATAACGAACACAATATAGCACAACAATGTCTGCTCCATTGTATGTCATCAGTGTCATACAAAATAGCAATGCTTGCAGTTTGAAGAAAGTGAAAAGATACACGCATTTTTGCGCTTCAATTAATTTACCTGCAAAACGGCCAAATACCGCGTTTTAAATTATTTGATCAAAAATGCCTAAAATTAAGTAGCGCTTTACGTGGAAACACCTGTGACAGACGGAGAAGAACCAGCAATCTATATTACCTCTGACAAGCAGGACAGCTAGTGGAACCAGCTTGAAAACCTCACAGGAAATCAACATTGTGTTTCTTGCGCTTGGAAACTCAAAAGTACAAAAATATACATTTTGAAGGCTGAGTCATTTCTAAATAAATAAGCACTAGAATGTTGCTCGCGGAGAAAACAAAGATTTAATTGATATTTTTGCGATGATGCATGTACAAAAAAAATTAAACCGGTTTCGTTTCGATGGGGAAGTTCGCTGCTGTTAAGGATGCAGTATCGCTTCCATGTTTGTCTGTAACCTTGTCGTGAAGTAGCACTTACAGAATTTCGCGGTTCAAGCATTGGTTTTTCGAAACAAATTTGTTTTCAAACAAATCTTCTTTCATGGACGCTCGCAAGGTTGGCTTCNTNATGTGCAATGCGGAAAAGAGCAAGGCCTTCTAAAGAGAGAAGGTCTTGAAAAAGCTGCTCAACGCAAACTTACGTNGGTGAGTAATCAGTTACAACTTCTGCAACCTATCGAACGATTGGAAGATAATTTTACATGGTCTGATGAATGCAGACATATGACGAACGGCTAATTTTTTCCACTTCATGGAAAAAATTTCAAAAGCGTTTCTTAATCTAGCAGTTGCACCTAAACATTGCGATGATGCACTGATTCCAACCTACTGCGCTTTGATTTTGACAGCTTGTCGATGTTTTTAAAATTAAAGTACATCAGCATCACCGGTGTTGGTGGACGGTGAGGACACTGAAGAGAATTCTCGTCATTTTCCTGGTCTTCAATAAACNCATGCATCTTGAAATCTAGATAGACGAGGGCTTGTTTTGCACTCAACTGCTGATTTGCTGTGAGCATCTTGCTGCACAGGGGATCGCANTCACAATAAACAGTAGCTGGCAAAATATTTCCCCAACCCATTTTGTTTCTATCCGCTCCATAGATTTTTTCATGCATTTCGCCACTTTGCTGGACTTGTGTTATTTTCATTTTAGTTAGGAATTCTGCAGCTACTTTTTTCATTTTAGGTAGGAATTCTGCCGGGACCGAAGACATAATTCTGTGAGCTAATGAAGCACGCTACACGCCAATCCAACGAGCCATTTTTTGACTTAAATTGTTTTGGAATCTGGGCTATCATCCGAGTCTTTAGAACCTTTGATTGGCTTGTTAGCAAACCTACAGCCAAAATTATGACTCAAAAAACAAAAATTGGTAACATTTCTACTCGCACAAACGCTTAATTTGGGTATTTTCTGCCCATGCCCACAACTCACCAGCACATTGAGCTTGAGAGCTGTTCAAACTCCCTGGAGACGGGGAAAGTCTTGTAGTTTGGAATAAAAAAAATTTGAAGTTTTGGATGTCATTTTTTATGTTATCATGATGGGAGCATGTTTCTGCATATTTTGTTTACATTTGGATTGATGTCATCAGGCCCTGGACGCCAACACCATTTTGTGACTCGCGTTTTCACTGGATACTAGGTTATCATAGGAGTCGTTAGAGGGTTTGCTTGTCTTTTTAGCGTTTCTGGTTCCAAAATTATGACCAAGCGTCCGGAAATTAATAAGGGAAATCCCCTCTACTGCCCTGGGAAAGTCCTGAACTATTTGGAATTTTTTGCCATAAGTTTTGAACCAGAAATGCTAGAAAGTCGATCAAGGGTTCAAAAAACCTCGTGTGATAGCCTAGTATCTAATAAAACTTTGAGCCACAAAATCGGCTGATTGGATAGGCCGATGACGTCATGAAACAAACCGGAGAACCGTCTCCAATTATGACGTTATCGACCAAAAACCCCAGACTTAAATTTATTTTTAAAGTTCAAACTACAAGACTTCACGAGTTTTCAAAGGGCTTGAACAGCTCTCTATCTCAATTTGCTGCTAAGTTATGGCTGACCAAAGTTTGCCCTAAGAGGCCAAATCATAACTTTTGTGCAACTTTTTTATTTTTGTCAAAAATTGTGGTTTTGAGCCATAATTTTTGCTCAAGGTCTCTGAAGACGCGAATCATTGCCTAGTTTTTAAAAAAAATTGAACCAAAAATGGCCTATTGGGTTGGCGGCCAGAACCCGGTAAACTTGGTGAAAAAGGCGAAACCATGCTCCTATTGTGACGTCACACACAGAAAACCTCAAACCCAAAACATTTTTTTAAAGGCAGTGGCTATAGAACCGCCTGTGGATCTTTAAATTTGAAGACTTATTCGACCGCCTTCTGTAACATGACAGTAATGCATGACGAGAGTGCAGTAGGCTTGGTAGAAACGAAGTAAATGTAAATGATAAACCCTAGACCTAACCCTAATCAGAACCTAATACTAACCTAAACCTAAGCTAAGCTGACCCTAAGTCAACCTAACCCTAACCTACCGCTAACCTAACACTAACCAAACCCTAACCTAACCCTAACATAACCTTAAGCTAAGCTAAGCTAACCTAACCCTAACCTAACGCTATCGTATCCCTAACCTAACACTAACTCGTAAACGTAAAATGTATGCCTGAAAAAAAGTAAAGAAAAAAAATAAAAGGAAAGTCGAAAGAAAAAAAAACAAAACCAATGTCGGCAAGGTGAGATTCGAACGAAAAACCTAAAGCATAGAGGGCGTAGCGCACGACCATTACCCTATGCAATCAACACGGCTTCTATGACAAAGTGACCCTTTTATTTAAATTGTGTCAGGACAGGGAGATGAATACTCACTTCCTTTTTTAAAATCTGAACTAGAAGACTTCTCAATCCGTAGAGGGTTTGAATAGCTCTCTAGCTCAATTGGCTAGCGGTGCAAAGTCTGCAAAAATGTGGCGGAGGCGGTAATCGCAGGGACGTCTGGCTTATCGCTCTCCTTTCTTGTTAACTTGTAACGACAAAACCTACTGTGTTTCAACACATAAACTTGAGTGATATGCAATGGGATCAAAAGAATATTTGAGAAGTTTTGCAAACATTTTGAGGCAACTCAAGGGCCATAGGAAGAAGATTTAACTCTAGGCAATTTTAAGAGAACCTGTACAAGGGCAGTTTCTCAGACTTAGCTTGTACACTATCAAAAAAGTATACGGTCGGAATAGAGTGATACAGATGTTAGGCAGTGCATGCTACAATGTGGGTGCATTTAATGCAGAAAAAAGAACCTAGATATCCCAGGAATATTCACATGGATCCTTCAAATTCACAACAAATGATGCACAGCAATGACCTTTGCTCAGCAGCGTTGCCACTCTGTTATGAAGAAAAACCCCAGAACTTACCTTGAAAACAGCCCAGAAAATAATAAAAAAATCCAGACATACAAAATGTTCAAAAAAAGTCAAAACAAAACTTGAAATGTACGATAGCGGCACTTGCACATAAAATACAAGGTAATATGCAATATTTGCACCAAATTTTTAACAAGTTCAAGTTTATTTTTAAGGAAGTGTCTAGCCGTACGGCGCCGTATGGCTAGCTTCTGGGGCTAGCCGTACGGCACTCTCATCATGGCGCACTGTGATTGGTGGA
>JGI24022J15233_10005902_pt1 | contig 13137 bp, 3 predicted proteins | sample Ectturendosymbi2_FD_15233 | JGI IMG/M metagenome (IMG submission 15233)
GGCAGAATGATTGTAACATTTTGTTGTACAACTGTCGGGTGGCGGGTGCAGAAAGGTTGTAACTTGTTGTTGCACGAAACAACTAAACTTGTAATTGAAATTTCGGGGCAATTACCTGGTTACCCACCCCTGGTTGCGGGCCTGGGCATGTGTATGAGTGATAGAAATATCGAAGGACGAAAATTCAAATTAAAGTTAAGGCGAATGATAATGGATAATGAACAAGCTTCATAAAACAGTTCCTACTGAGTCCAGCAAGAATCCAATCAATTTGAAGGTGGATGGGAGCGCATTCGATTTGGGGAATTAGGCTAGATTTATTTTGGAACCCGGTGATTTTTTTCTGGTCCTACTTCGTTGTGAAGCCCATGGCTAAATTCAATCTTCTGTACTGACAATCAGAGGGCAGAACACGCATTTAACAAGTCATCGGTGACGGTCAATTCTGCATTAACATATGGCGTACTTACATGCAATAGCCTGGCAAGCATCTTTTCACCAAACGGCTCGCTGGGCCTGTAGTTATGCAGCAAACCCTTTTGTATTTTAGATTTTTGGTGGACTCGTATAGGGTGTTGAAACCGACAAAAGTACAAGCAAAGGCAAAGGAGATGTCGCAGACGTACCTGGCAAGAGACTGGAGGTGGCCCCCAAATCTTTATTTTTAACGCTAAGTTAATTTTAAAAAATAAACCCTTTGAAACCGCGAAAGCCGCTGTAACGACTCGGAACGTTTTCAGCCGTAGCTCGCCAAGCAATCTAATCGAAGAATCAAAACATGCAGAATGTCTTGCACTCTCAATTAAAAAGATTGGTGCTTAAGACTTTGTAGGGTAGTGTGACGTCACCATGTGGTTCCAATGAAGGCTTCGGGCCTGTGAAAAAACTCCTTTACGTCCTTAAGTGACTCTCTAGCGCAATTACTCGCCGATTTATGGCAAATAATCGCTCTGAAAGCCTCAATATTGGCTTTCACTATTCTTGTAAACTCGGCGCGCCATTGCGCTGAAGAGTCACTTGAATCCTCATAACAAGAATAACAAGAAGGTTTGCGTCTAGTTTCTTTTTACAAAAAACGGAAAACAACGTGGGTACTTTTGGATTTGGAACTTTTTGTATTAATGTAACGTCACGAGATTTTCCAACTAAGTTTTGGGGACCTGTATAAAACCCCAAGAGCCGTTTCTCCTGTTTTTTGCAACACTGTTTGTTGATAAAATGCATGTTTCTTTCAGTTATGCCTGAAACGTCTTATAATTTGCGGCTTTTATTGGAAGTAACAAGAGGAACGGCAGTTAATCATTTCGTTAAAAAAAGAAATTGTTGAAAGAAAATTTTTTACAGACGGTTCTTTGTGCTGCACAATGATTTTGCGCGAATTCTACTTCAAAAGGTAATATTTCTGCCGTCGAATTAGAATCTTTTTGGATGATGCGATATATTCAGTATTTTAACAGAGCAGTTCAGAAAAATTGTCTTTCCAAAGGAATCCTTTCACAGCCAAGAATCAGACACTAAGATCTTAAGAGTATATACAGTATGTCGCCTACAGGTAGGCGTCATCCGCTTTTATTTAAATAGAATAATAATATTTATAGCAAAACCAGCGTAGTCTAAGCATTGTGCAGCGAATACCAAGCATCGTGCTGCGAAACCAGCGGCATGATTGCGATAAAACTCAAGGTTTAAAAAAATAATAACTTGTGTTTCCACTCTCAAGCTACGCCAAAGCATATTAATCAGTTTGCTATTTAGAATTGTTTAAAAGTGGTCACAGATGCAATTGATGAAGGAACTTTTACTGACAGCATTTAGCATTTGAGCAGTTGACGCAAAAATTGTGTCTACGCGGAAACCTGTTGTTTTTGTTTGGTTCAGGTTGTTGTTACTGATGCACCTAACGATAACAACTGCAGAAAAAAACGTATAAAGCGGAGTAGAACCGATATTCGTGATTCAAAAATAGCTGATATACGGTAAGCCAAAAATTCCTGATTCAAAAATAGCTTTGCAAGCGTCTCAATTTCTGTGCTGGTCATGCGCTAGTGAAAGCAGTAGGCCTACATGATTTTTGTAAGTGAAATACATACTATGCGTAACAAAGCGTTGTAGAGTTCCTGCTTAAACAGCAACCATTTTTTGGGGGGGCCGATAGATGTAGTTGTCTTATAGAACGGTGTATAAGATATTTTTATTTCTTTGACGCAACTGATGAGAGTAAAATGCTGGAGCCATGTCAACATTTGGTCGGCTTAACCATGGACTTTCATCAGGACAATTGATGGTTCTGCAAGAGGCTGAAGCTAGTTCATGTGGATATTAACGGTTTAACGTTAACCTCAGTTGCTTATTAAAAGGAAGTAACGGATTTTAAGGTTAAGGTTAAGGTTAACGTTAACGTATTAACCATTAACGAAGTCAAGTTGTCCTTCCTAGCATTCAGCTTTGCAGAACCACTATAATTGGTTTTGTTCTATATTGATGCAATGCTTTCTGCAAAGAAGGATTTAGTAGTTGCTGGGGCGCTGGTTAAGTGTTTGCTCCATTCTGTGTGTAATATCTAACCAAGTGGTTTCCAGCCGGTGGGTCGAGAAGGAATGGGTGTTAGAGTCCTGCGCGGGTTGAAATATTGTCCACTACCGACCCGCACTCGCAAAATTTAATCCCGCCCCTCCCCGCCGGAGTTAGAGAAATCTTGCCCGCTCTCGCCTCGCACCCGCACACTTCTAACCCGCACGAGCCCCGCACTTTTTCGGTCTCAACCCTGCACCTGTCCGAAAACTGCTAAAACTCGTAACTAGGGCAAGTTTTTGTGGCAATAAAATCGTGAGAAGTATGCATTTATTTTTAACAAAATTTGTAGCCAAAAGTTGTATTTATGCACACGCATTTTAAACGGCAGTGATTTACTCAAACGATTTATTTACATATAATGCTAAATATTTATAAAATTGTCTTGGGAGAAATGGCGATCTTTTGCCAACAGTTTGCGTAGCATGCTAAAACTTCGCTCGCTCCACAGTGCGTGAAGCTGCATCGTCATTCAACAATTTGGCGTGCAGTTCTGATGTTTGGCCGGGTCATTTCTAAAATTGCTTATACGTTCCTATTCAGTTCGAATCGGTTACCAAAGAGAACAGGACTATACTGAAATAGTTCAAGCATGCTTTTTAAATCACACTTTTACATTTCTCGAAATACTTCCATAAAAGTTGCAGTACAAAATTGCATGTGAAAAAGGAAAATGTTGCAATACAAAATTCCTTGGACCAGCTTGAAACATCGTACTACATAAATGCTGAGTATTTAGGAAGCTGTAAAAAATGTTGCTAAAACTTGCCCTACTCACAACGCTTGACGACAAACCTAATAAGCAGCAATATCAAGCTGCTCATTTTTCTCATTGGCAACCAAAACTTTTCCACAGATCTGATCTTTCGCAGTCAGCAGATTTGAGGTGATATAAAACACGTTTCAGTCCACTTTTGACTAGCTTTGCGCTAAGCGCTGTCTTATCCATTAGTAAAGGCTGCTAGACTGAATTTTTCCTCACCAAGTACGACGGTAGAATTGGAAAATGGTCACTTGCCCATCACATGGCAAGTCTGAGCTAATGTTTCGCAACAATGGGTTGTTACCCTCGTAATGTTATGATTGCTGCAGTCCTACTGTCCTAAGCGCAATGCTGGCAAACAACTTTAGTACATCCACGATTTTTAAGCTGATTAAGTTCGTGTTTTGGCTCAATACTCAGTTACCCGCACAAAGAATTTCTCATCCCACGACCACCGGGAGGAAATTCAACCCGCGCCCTCCCCGCATGCAGTGGCGTAACTAGGGCGCAGCTCTTTGGGGGCGCCAAATTGAGGTCGGAATATTACGTAATAATTACGAAATGTTAAATGTCAGTGAATGCTGATAATTACGACTTACAAAACGTAGAATGCTAGCGGCTGTTACCCAGCTGCGAAATCTCATCAAGATAACCAGGTTCGAAAAGCGAAAAGCGAGCAATTATGAACCTTAGTGACATTTTTTAAGGCGGAGTTTCTGTCTGAAGCAATCAACGCCGCATGTGCCTTGACTCATGGCTTCTTCACAAAGCTTTCAGATAGCCAGGGTTGCGAACTTTCGGACTTCGCTTTGATTTTATAGTTGCGTCACAGTGGGACGGGAAAACAGAGTTCACAGTGCATGCATGCAGTATGCTATATTGCGCATGCGTTGAGAGCAGCGGTGAAACTTACAATATGTTGTTGTTACCAGGGGCGGATCCATTCAGTAAGGTCAGGGGTGGAGGGGGGAGCGATTTCAGTAATATTTAGTAGTCAAGTCTCATTATGGGTTCACTACCGTAAAAGAGATGATGTATACTTCACAACATTGCTGTGACAAAACAATGGACGACAAAATAGCCATATATCGCTAATGCTGCTTTCCGAATTGTACAAAATCATAGTGAATAAAGATATTTTCGTAGGTTTTAAGGGGGAAGATCGCCACAATCGCCTCCCCTGGATACGCCATTGGTTGTTACCAGGGGCATGCAGAGGGAGGGNGAACGAGGCGTCGGCCCTGGGCATTCAAGGCAGGGAGACAACCAAAGAATCAAATTATCAAAAATACATATTATTAAAATCTTGTAACGAGACGCTTCTTATTGGCCACTAACACACGCTGCATAGATCTGACGGGAACTTGCCTATCTGATACGTGTTTGCATGAATAAATGCAACATGTAAATGCTTAATGCATACCTATGTCTGGAAGAGATTTGCTTATAAACATATGCCTCAGGCCCACAGAATGAAACAAATTATTAAAAACTAACACAGTAAAAACAAAAGATGTTCTTTAAATTATTTTTATTATAATTTCTCGATAACACTAGTTTTTACGTATTCTAAACTCCTGTATTTTTCACATTCGTCAATACTAGAATTTGGTAGGGGTGCGTACAATCAAGCAGTTCATCAGAGCATTATCGAACCTCAACACAAGTCAAGTCAAGCCATGTTTGCGTTGCAAGTACGCAGCAATAAAACACATTTCAATTGGCATAGCTTAAAACAAACAGCATAGGTTGGGCGAAAGACGACCAAAGCAGTCAATTAATCAAGCCCAGCCTACGACCTCAGGAAGTTACAACAGATCTGATGCTTGTTGGTTTGACAAATGTCAAGTTGAATTGGATTTGATGTGGTTCTGAAGGTATTTTTATGATGATTTTTATTTGTTTGATGTTTAAATATATGCTGACTACTTTTGCAAGTTTCCATTTGCAACTGTGCAATAGCATTCAGAATTTTAGTTATTGTGAACATTCCAGTTACTGCTACGTGTGTTTTATACTAATTTGACCTATAAACTAAGCATCTGTGGATATGATTGTTGAAATTCAGGTCTCAAATTTGATAACCTAGAACTTCTGATGAAGCGTCACTGGCCTTAGATGTTTCCTAGGTAATGAATGTGACACATTTAAATTACCGTTTTTTCGACGAAATAATTCGACGAAATAAATTTAAAACAAAGGCAAGAAAGACAACTTTGTCTTTGAAGTTAGATAATTAAAAGTAAACCATTAAATCGCAGTATTTCTTTAAATTTCCTGTCACTTCTTCAAAGTGTTATCCAAGAAAATGTTATAGATTTTCAACTTTGTATTCGTCTAGTAGTTTTATATAAAACCATTGCCTTCAGTTTTTCAAATGCATTCTTCTGTATGTCCTTCTCTTTTATGTATTCGTGAGTCTTCCCCCAGTTAGCTCTTTATGATGTTAAAATACTCAAAATTCTGGGAGCGCATGTTACTTAAACCTCTAGTCCTTACAGCTCGAACCAGCGATGATTGTGCCCAGACTTGACGAGGTTGGGGAACAAGTGGACACGCTGCATTCGGCATCTTCAACAGGCTCTAACAAACCCGTGCTTTAGAAAACAAGGTGCAACTCTGGCCAATTTCATCCAGTGTTATCAGAAGATTTTTGTGCTCAAAAAATCCCGTCATCAAAGATCATGCAGATTTTTGCAGATGGTCAGGGGAACTTTTTGCCCAGTTTTTGCATTTTCCTTCACTAGCTGCTACAATTCGAATGTATTACCACAATTGGGAGTGTTGCAACACAACAGTTTGAATTTCGATCGTGCTGACCGAAATTTCAAAGTGGTGATAGCTTCACGCGAAACAATTAGACTCTACGATGGTTATGATTTCCAAGATTTAAAGGTCCTGACGTCAATTCTGTGACGACACAGTCATAAATTTTTCATACAAGTCTAGAAACAAATATATGCGGGGGATTACGGGGCCGAGTCACATTTGACGCCACTTTACTGCAAACTCCAAGCTCGTATCTATACTGCCATGAACGGGCTGGGTGGGGGCGCCAAAACTGACTTTGTCCCAGGGCGCGGGAAACCCTAGGTACGCCACTGCCCGCACGCATAGCAGTGCGGTTAACCCGCCCCGCGCAGGACTCTAGTGGCTGCGTACAGTAGCGTGAATAGTTTGCTGAAGTCTGGAATTTTTAGAACTCCGCATATCATAATTCTGTGTTACATAAGCAAATGCGAAACACGGACAAATTTCTGCAAAGTTCACAATATCTCAGTTGTAATTCCTCTACGTTTTTTACTTTTTCAATCGACCTTATCGTAGAAACACGCCAGCAATAGTAAGCGCTGCTTGTGATGCTGAGATTACGTCAGTCTCGTAAACATCTGTCTTGCAGGCTGTGAATACTTGCCAGCTGAAATTCCATCAAAGCACAGCCGATATTTTTATCGATGCAGCTCCTTGTTGCATTCATTATTTTGTAATCGTTATGGCACAAGCTCATGATTCCAGGGCGAAGTAGCATGTAGTTGACAGATGGCGGGATCTTATAGCGAACGAGAGACTGTCGCCTCGTGCCCCTCTTTTTTCAGAAATATTGCTTTGAGAAATCCGCACTTAGGGTTTTTGCATTTTTTTGTTAAAAGCTTATGAACCACTCCATAGCCACATTTAAGATCTGGGGCAAGTCATATGTTTTACAAAAATAAAGTAAAAATTATGTGCGTATGTGCCGAAGGGAGCTCATCAACAACCGTCTTGGGGCACCTTCCTGAGAGTTTGCCTTGGGCCTCGGGCCCATGCTAAAAATTTGGAAGACATGACCACGGGCCCCCAAAACCCCCTGGATTTTGAAATTTTCAGCAAAAAAGATTGTTTTTGATTTGTGAGTGAGAAAAAACTTTCCACTTTTTCCCCCCTGGAAAAATTTGAGAAACCGCCTAGTGGCCTTCCGACGCCAATGGATGCAACGATATGTGCGAAATATTTGAACGTGTTAACAAACAGGTGATTGGACTGGTCCTCCCATGTTCAATGACTTAAAAGAAAATTTCTCTAAGTTCGTAGTTCCCATTGATGTTTTGAGATTATAATACCGGTACGTCAGTTTCGTTCGTTGTCACTTACAATATTGCGTTATTTCATGAGGTACGGCCAATAACTCTGTTCTACAACCACTGTCAGTATCAGGGGCGGCTCGTCTAGACGGGCTGCAGCCTCCCTGAAAAATGCAAGGCAAAAGGTTCCGCCAAATTCGCTTTTAAGTTTGGATTTAGTTACGAAATTTCACAACACAATCATTTTCAGTTCTTCCGATACCATTTTGGCTCAACGTTTCCTAGAAAGCAAAAAAATTATGTTTCGCTCTTCTCCACCGACGTCGCTCATGCGATGACGTTTCCAGCACACTTGCCAATGAATTTGGCGATTTCAGGGCTTCTTCGGCAAAGCCCTAAACGAAAGAAACCAAGGAATTGGCTACAAGAAACATGTTGGTATATCCGCCTATCGCAAGTAATGTTTGTTATTTTGACGATGAATTTTTCTAGAAAAAACGGAGGAAATGTGATCTTGGCTGATTTTTACTACCTGAATTCTTGAATATTGAATTCAAAAATTAGACTTAAACAATGCTCTTACGAGTACTTTATTGATATTGGTGGCATTGGATTTAAATCTGGTCGCCAATCTCGGGCTGGGAAAACACAGCCCTTTTATCTGCACCACTAAGCTGATGAGCCGTCTAGGGTTTGGTGTTTGAAGATGGAGGGCAGTTGTTGGAAGAGATCATTCTTGGACAAAGAAGGTGTGACTGATTTAAAACATTTAAATGAGAAAATTTTGAAGCATGAGAAATCTGGCAAGCATTAAGCAGTTCTTTCATTTTTTTAGGTGAACATTGCCCTGCACCTGAAATTGATTCATGATACAAACTTTTACAGGAAAAGCATAACAATCATGCTAAAAAAACAAATTTTGTCTAAAATAACAAACTGTTTTAAAATTTTGTGGAAATTTGAACTGCCTTATAGAGGACAAGATGAAAGTACCAGCTCAAAGGAAGTGGCTATAGGTCTGCTGCCTTGACACGGTTTGAATTTAACGCTGAGTTTGTATTACTAACGCAGGTTTTTTTTGAGGAAAATGTTAGGTACCCGGTATGGACCTGTAGGGACCCGATTTCTCTTAAGTCTAAGGACCCGATTTTCAATTCTATTCGGGTCCCTTAAAACGATTTAAAAACCCTGCTAACGGCAACGTCATAGTAGTCGAGCGGAAGCGTCCAAGTTTACTGTGCGAGTGGTATTCTGTTCGACTCACTTTTGCGCCTTTCGCTTTGGTGGTAGTGGTTATACTTTGATGGTAATGGTTTTTATTTACTTTTGTTTGAGTTTCCAATTCTTTTGTGTTTCTGTTTTCGCTTTAGGGTTTTGGTTTAGGGATTAGACTTAGGGTTAATTAAATTGAAGTGAATGTTTTCTATGTATCAATAAGAACAACTGAAAATTACGAATGTGATAAGATTAGGACTGCTGGAGTGACTGGAAACACCACTAATGATTAAAAACAGCCAGGACGACAATCCTAGATGTTCAACCAGAGATGGAAATTTACAGCCCTCCCGGCCATTTTCAGCACGAGCAGCCACTGGTCAGTATCACAAAAACATATTACCGTCAATGACTTTTAGATTTGAATTAACAAAATTTATGCACAAATTTCACCACGAAAAATTACCAGAAATATACAATAATTTTTTTCAATAGACTTTTTATGTTCATTCTTATCAAACCAGGTTTGCTAATATGGCAAATTACTTTATTCCTCGAGTTTCAAGTAATGCAGGGAAAAAAACAATTTCGTATAGGGGAGTTTCTTTCTAGAATAAGGTAAAAAAAATTGAAGGCTGTACTCTTAAATACTCTTTGCAATAAATTACAAGAGTTCCTGTTTTCTCGAACGATGTAAACAAAAAAATTTCATGTTTATTGGCCCCTATAAAATTTTAATAAGTAATACTTGTTTGTGTTTTGTTTCTTTGTAATTTTTTTATGCTTTGAAACGTGTGAGTTTGTTATATTACTATTTACATATTGGTCTTTCAAGACATATTTAGGATATCCTGTGCAGATAACCTAAGGGTTTGTCGATGTCCCAGCTTCGAAAAACAAGCTACCCAATGCACACAGCAAAGACTGTATTTTTTGAGTTTTGCTATTAAATGTAGCGCTTGCTAAGTAATATTTTCTATTTTATTCGTCTTTTTGTGAATATGTGTACTTTATTCACCGTCTCAAAATACATCTTTCTCTCTCAAGCCTATATGAATAAAAATATAATGGAACTAGATTGCAGATAAACGATATTACAAAAAATATGTAGCGAGCAGACCGGGATTTTGAAAAGCACTGCACGAGAGCATTGTACGCTTTTACTGATGTTGGCTGCGACTTAGAGGTAAGAGGTACATGCTTATACAAAAGACTTCATAATTCATACGTGTCAGTTTATCCGTTGTTGTAATACGCGCAATGTTCAAAGCTTGGTCACGCAAATGGTTCTTCCATTAGGTTGACCAAAGAACCAGCTCTGACGCGGAACACATCAGAAACGAACCATACCTTCCACAAGCTTTGTTGTAGAGGTCCAAACACTCTCCACCTGGGCACGTCCGGCAAACCTCACCGAAGCCGAGCCCAACACATTTTGTCTTATTCAGTTGATCTCGTCGTGTCCTGATGAAACACGGTCAATTTACGGCTGTTTAGTTGGCCATCAAAACTATTCAGTGAAAGCTAACCACTAATTAGCAAGCCCTGCCATAACTTAGCGTCATCAAAACTATTAGTGAACTTGGCTGTGGAGAAAAACTTCAATGAGAGACGACACCATCATTAAACCAACTGTAAAGCACGTTCAAGAACAGACAACCTCAATGGGCTGGTAAGTTTTCGACTTCTTTGTCAAGTCAAATCATATTCAAATCAACGTTGCAAGAACACTTGGGGAAACGTGTAAGCATCTCCACATTCTTCAAAGCCAGGAAATATTTATTTTAAAACCACGCCAAAGGTTGAAAGAAACTTGATTAAAAAATCGTTTCTAAACAGGGTTCGTTAAATGAGAGATGAATATTATGAAAATGCGAAAATTGGAAGGTATATAGCTTTAAAAATAATTAATCTTGAAGTTTTAGAACAGATGGCTGCAAACATTTGGTCCTACGGCTACATAAGCTATTACACACTAGCTATTACACAATAGTTCGAGGGCCGAGCATCTTACGTAATGTGAATAAATGTGTAACAAAAAGAAGTAAATTATCAAATGACTGAGGAAGATTGCATGTGAGATTATAAATACAGCGAAGCCTTAGCTTAAGTCGCTCTGAAACAAAAAAAAATTTATTGCATACGGTACGTTACAATTGTCAGATGATATTACCGTAATAATTAATCAGTGCGTGTGAAGTTTTCAGAATAATTTCTTAAGATACAGCATTGTGTTATGTCAAATCCACTGGCTGTGTTGAGCTACTTTATTGCATGTAGCTGTTAAAGGTGGACAACGCGTAACTAACAAATAGCTTTGCACCAAAAGCTGTGTTGAATGCGGATCAAATTCTCCTCCGAGGATCAGATTCTCCTCCGAGTTGCATCTAATAATCTTGATTATGTACCACCAGGAAATCAGTTTACAGTGCATCAAACCTGCACGGCACTTAGTGTTGTTTTTTCGAAACTATATGATCTTTTGAATTCACGAAATGTGAAGATTAACAACCAATGCAAAATTCAAGCTTTTCTTGCTAGTTTCTACTATCTACTTTAAATTATAAGGTTAAACATTGCTCGAAACAGACAATTGCAAACAGCAAAAGCGAGATCCGGATGGAAACATAACAGACATTACGATGCTAGACAGGACAACAGTCCTGCTATAATATACTCTTGTTTTGACTGAGATTTTTCAATCATGTAAATTAGATGAAATTGACAAGTCATTGTTGTGTCATATTTTCCAATCATGTCACTTAGGATATGTTAATCGAAGATTGCGACGTCCTAAAACAGGGGTTCCCAACATGTGTTACGCGCACCACTAGTGGTATGCAAAGGTCTTCCAGGTGATACGCGAGTAACTTCCATTTTTTCACAAAAACCTGGATTCACAGCTTTTTAGTTTACGTATCGGGCTTTGCTTCTAAATAAATAAATTGTCCTGTAGCCTCCTGTTCCTATTTTAATGCAACATTATCACTTTCGATGCGCTGTTAGCAAATTTACGCCACGCATCGACCAACTGATGTAAGGTATACAAAAACTAAAGTCTCATTAAATTCAGTTGTGGTCTTTTGTTGTTATATTAATGTATATTATTCTTCTGAAGAAACTAAGCTTCGATCAAATTATTTCTGGAAGAAATAGTACGCGTTGACAATACGGGGTGCCCAAGTGGTACGAGATCGTAAAAAGGTTGGGAACCCCTGTCCTAAAAGGTCATTTGTCACAATATGATTTTATAATGCCACAAATACGGTACTTTTAATGGTAAAGGTATTTATATAGAACCCAATCAGAAAACTGAAGTTGCAGTAAAAATATTCTAAAGACACAAAATGCTGCATGGAGATAACTGCTTAAAAAACATTAGTGATGATAAGTTCTAAGTTTAAAATCTAACCCAAGTCATCAGCAAACACAGCTTACTACTTTTTGAGAGCAACTTCGGCTTGAAAATCAAAACTAGCCTTCTGTTTGTGCGAACTACCAAAATCTAACAAACAACTACCAAAATCTAACCATGCTAAATAATAACATACAGCTGATGGTCAACGTGTGATAACTTAAAAAATTGTCTTAAACCATTATCAGTTAGGACAAGCGTTTCAAGGTGACTGAAGTATGATCGCTACACACAATACATTGGCGTAGTAAGCTCAGCCCTTGCGTTCCTATATCTTTTGAAAATTATTAGACTGTTTGTTGCCTAACAAAGCTAACAAGTTATCTAGTTTTTGAAATGGCCATTGATTATAATGGTGTGACGCTGCGTCACACAGCGCCAACGGGATGCTATCTAGTTACAATGGGCGCAGTGCTGCCCTAGCAATAAGAGTGAACCTGGTCGAAGGGGGAATCTCCATTGCTAGTGCTGCTGAACACGCCACGTTCCCAGAATTCGCGTCTCCAAGAGAAACCGTTGTATGGGCCGTCGACAGGATTATTTTCACGCAGTGGTGTAGAAGCTCATGGTGCAAACACCCCCCTAAAGTTTAGATTTGTCACAATTTGGGCCAAAATCTCAAAAAATTTGGGCAAAGAAGCTTTNACATTTTTGTCGACAAGCTTCGACAATAATAATGAAATGATACTGAGTACAAATAAAGTTTATNGTGTCATTGAAAACACAATATATTCACCCAACTTTTTCTGGTAACTTCGTGTTTTAGTTTATTAGAGTTAATGAGTAACTGACTCACTCGAAAGTTTTGGCACGAAGCATTTCATTTATGTGTTTTATTATTTGTACACTGAGGGAGTCGAGTGACGCCATTGCAGGGCACCTACTTCATATTAGTGGAGTCCATGACACGTAAGTAAAGAAAAGCTTTTCTTTTTACTTTTAACTACAGTGCCTGGATGGACACATTTTGCCATACAGTTTGTTGCATGCTGCATATATTTGCAGTTGAACAGACTGTTGCGTCCAAACCTCGACTCGTCTGTCTCACTGATCCTGGCGACTCGGAAATACTCTCCACCCGCTTTAACACACAGAGTTTGCTATTGATGTAA
>JGI24022J15233_10005905_pt1 | contig 13134 bp, 4 predicted proteins | sample Ectturendosymbi2_FD_15233 | JGI IMG/M metagenome (IMG submission 15233)
ATCGGCGGAGGAGCTAGGGCGTTGGTAAGGCAACTGAAAATTGCTGTTTTTTAGGCTGAAATCAAAGTACGAATATCACGTAGGCTGGCTCTGTACGTGTTAAGACCCCGCCATCTGTCAATTATATGCTTGTGGTGCTATCATAAATGTGAATCATAACGAATACAAATTAATGAATGTAATACGGAACTATAATGATAAAAATATCGGTTGTGCTTTGTTGGAATTTCAGCTAGCAAGTATTCACACCAGGACAGATGTTAGGAGGCTGATGTAATCTCACCATCATTGGTAGAGCGTACTTTTTCTGGAGTTGGTTTGTTTCTGCAATAGGGTCGATTGAAACTGTTATAGTAGAAACCAGACAGGAATTATTATTGTAATAATGTGAACTTCACAAAAATCTGTGTGTGTTTCAGTTTTGCTGATGTAACACAAAATGTTGATATGCGCAGTTCTAAAAATTTGAGGCTTAGCAAACTGTTGGGCCTCATTTTGAAGTTGTGGCTGCTGTTTGCGACCCACTTCGGGGTCGCGACCCACCGGTTAGGAACCATTGCACTAAATCATCTGAATTTGTAGGTAGCTGTTTGTTGAACTGGCCAGGTATATCAACAAAAGTAGCAATATGGCTCTTTGTTTATTGCGCAATACCGACAGACCTCCTGTAGAATTCCATCTTGTCATAACAGCTATGCCAAACGATGTAAATTTGCCTTTTTCACATGCCTACATTGCTGTTGACACATGCGTCATTGGGTTGTATGCAGTTATACTATTCAAAACTTTTTTAATTTCCTGTGAGCTTTTCAGTACGTTCGAAATTGTGAAGAAGCACAGTTTTGTGTTGTATGCATAAGTTTATTTTTAGCTGGCATGTTAATCTCTGCTAGAGTTGACCATAAATTGTTTTTCAGGAGACTTTTGAGAAAGAATTATGGATATTTTGGTGGGGGGACGAACCACAAATAGAAGAAATTACCAGGCATAAAGGCTTAACAGGTATGTTTTGTATTTTTTGTGTGGTCAATTTGCAAGGATAGGAAATGAATTGCTGACTGTGCAGAATACTGATCACACAGCTTGCTCACAGACTTCGGTGCCATCTAGCAGGCTAAGACAAGTTTGCATTCATAGGATTTTTGTGCTGTATTAAAGAGGTTATTGTGATGTTTTCCCCACCGTAAAATACTGTCAAAACGTTGTTGATTTGTGCACTGAGCAGCAGATGGCAACAACCCTAAGGAAAAAGAATTCTCATTTTCTTATGGAGGGTATGCTTGAAAGGTTAAATTTTGTTTTGCTGGCCAATATCCTGCTAACCCAACAGTTTGTTAACTGTGGGATTGCTGTCCAATTTAAGATAAAATGGGTTCTTATGCATTGGACTTCTTTATACGAATCATTGATATATACTGGCCAGTTTTCCAAATTTTTTGTTGGTAGAACAAAAGCAAATGTAACAGGTTGTTTAAGGCAGTGTTCTAAGATTTTCCATTATATAGCATTGGGAACATAGGGTTTATTTTATGTACTGTGTTGTTTAAATATTTTAGGCACCATTTATAGAGTTATGAAACATTATTTTAACAGCTTAAAAAACTCCATACTGATCATGGCTCATAATTCACTACAGATGCTATGCTTTTACTCCTAGGTTTCCTCTTGGCCAGTTGTGTTCATTGACAAATTACTGATTTTAGCACCAGTAATTTAATTTGCATTAATTGTTTATATATGTTAGCAAAATGTAGAATTGTGCTATTATTATTGGATCCCTGTTCAATGTGTTTCTCAGACAAGGGCAGTGGTTGCTGGGAAGAAGGCTTGTCATATGAATGCAGGACACTCCTTTTCAAAGCGATCCACAATCTTGTTGAAAGGTATATCTAACTGAATGCATTTTGCTGCTTACAATGTGCCTTGGTTTCCTTTACATTTTGGTTTTGTTTGCATTGGCTGCACTGTGAATTAATGTGTGCCATAACGTCCTTGCGAATAAATAAGTGTTTCAATGACGGTATTGTTGGCCATGTTTTAAGTGAAGTAGCCAGTTGTTTTTAAGTTCACCATAAAAACACCAATTTTATATCAAGGATTAGGGGCGCTATTTTAAACAAGTCTAAAATCTCTTAGTGTGGATCAGTTTGGGTTGATTTCAAGGTGTATTTTGCAGTTATGGATAGCCCATCACTACTGAATCTATGTTGACAAAGGATTTAAACTCACATTGCCTGAAGCTTGTGTAACAGTATATTGGCCGCTCAGTGGTGAAGTCCTGTAAGCAAATTGAACATGAGTTAACTTGTGTTGCAGTTGCGAGATTTTGAAAACACATATTCACCGTAGCATGTTCGAGAGAGGAACGCGTGGTTTTGCTGTAGCTTGTACAGGTTGGATGGTTGGTAGCTTATTATATAATATTGTCCTTTTTTCAGATGTCTGCTGAATGAACAGTTCGTCCGGATCGGGCGATGGTTTATAAAGCCTTTGTGCAAAGATGGCGACGAAGACATAAGGTGTGCATAGTATGTTACACGTTAGTCTGTTTTGCTGCTTGTACGATACCACCGTCTGTACGACGTGCTGAGATATGTCCACTTTCTGGGAAGCTACGGTACGTAGTGACGGTCCGATTACCTTTTTTATCGCTGGGGAATTCAAAAGTTCTATGTTAATTTCCTTCCTGTGGTGTGTTTGAGAAACAGTTGTTGTCACATTTTGCATCAAACAATTGCAATCACTAATTGTATTGCTTCTTATAAGTCAGCCGAGGGTGTTGCATCGCCCTAAGCACTGTGTGGTTTTTCGCTGGTGGAGACCAGAACATGGACGTCAGCAGCAGTTGCTGTGCGAGTGGTTGCACCACAGATCAGGACGGTTGTAGTTTAGTGTCTCGCTGCCGATAGTAATTGCCTTGGTTTGGTGGTTGCATTTAATCAATGCCTGGTGTGTCGTAGTCTTGCAGTTCTCCGTTTCATAGATAGCGGCAGTAGAAACGTTTACAAGACTCTTGTTTGGGCCAACTTGCTCTTAAATTTTGCTGTCCCCGTGAAGCTTGTGGGAAGAGATGGATGTCGTTTTTTCTTTGTTAGGTTGAAACCCAAATGCTTTTGCGTTGCTTGATACAATTCCCTGTTTGCCACAAACAAGCATCGGTAAGAGCTACGCTGTTTGAAACCGTTGACCGTGGGCTTGCATTTTGTTATTGTTGAACTGCCATTTCACTGAGATGGCTGTGTAACTGCAATCGCGTCGTCTGGGTATTATTTATGTAGCAGAGATGTTGTTGAACTTGTACGAGGTTATGCCACTTGCGACTTGCTCTCTCAAACACACGCGTCGATCCATCGGGCAGCAGTGCATGGAATGCATAACTTAAAGCTGAGCCCAGCGGCTGCGTGTGCAGTTTGATAAAGATGTGCTGTAAAGGAAAGCGTTATGCAGCTTGGTGATGTCTAAACCTATTTCATGCTGCATGGCGTCTGTGCGAGCCGGTTGTTCGTTCACAATCCAAATTTGATTTAGTGTCAGACAATAATCCTTATTTTCATGTTCTGTATGTTGTGGATCTTTGTGGTTTACAGCTGAACTGCATTAGAATTAGATGCAACTGGGTTAAATGATTTTGTTGTATTTTCTGCTCCTGTTCAATCCTGTCGTATAACATATCGAGATAGGTGTGATGTAAAGAAAATAGATGTTTTTTGTTTTTTCCTGTCCCAAGCATACCTTGTCCTTGACATCTTTTGCTACAAACTGTTGCTACGTGGGAAATAAGTATCGCCAGATTTCTCTCATCATGAAACTGTCTTTGTCGGATGAAGCAAGCCCCAACTTACGGATTAACAGAAGTTTAACCCATAAGATTGCGTTTATTCGAAACTACACCTGTCATCACACCAGACCCCAGTTTGAAAGTTGCGCGCACAAGACAACTTCGATTAAATGTCTACTCAGCGCGGAGTGCCATATGCAATGAAAACTGACTAGTGTGATTGAAATAATGTCGCCATGACATCAATTAACTTTGAGACCGTGCTTTAATGGCTCTTGTGGATTCTGGTGACAGATGTTTTGCGGTGTCAGTTGCTCTGGTAGCAAATGACATGTTACTGACGGATGCTGCCGTGGGAGTTTGCTCATGGGTTTGTACAACGTGTTTGACCATAGGCGCCGAGCTACGGGAGTGCGGCACTCCCGTTAATTTTTCATTTTATGATTGAACAGTTCTTTGTTAACAAGCACATTAGACATTATTTTAATGTAGTGAAACGTTTTCCGCTAGGTACGGAATGGAAGACTTAAAAATTGCAACGTAGGTTGCATCAGTTCTAAGTTGTGCCGCAAAGAGAAGCACTCCGCTGTATGTGACTTTTGCACAGGCAATGTTAACGAAGAGCAGTTGCACAGCAGAATCCAGCAATGTTTGGCAAGTAATGATTTAAACAATCCCACTCAACGCTATTTTGAAACTGTTTGTGGAAAACCAAACTTCAACTAATTTATTTCCGAGTTTAACGTGTTTGCTGTGCACGTGTATTTCGCATTGCTCTAGGCTACCTGTGAGGCAGAGCGTGCCTTTAGTGTACTTCGTCGCATTAAAAATATCTGCGATTGACCATGACTCAACGTAGGTGGAATTCTTGTTGTTTACTAAATATTCGTTCCACTGTGACAGACGAACTTAATGTTGAAAGATTGATGGATGTTTAGATTGATAAGACTATAGTTCGTATAAATACTTGTAGATAATTGTGTGTTTCCAACTTTTCCTGATTCCAGTTTGATCTGTTGTGAACGTGTTCGGAAAGCTTTGAAAAAATAATGAGTGATCGAATAATTGTCAGTCGCCTGTAAAATTGGCATTAGTGTGAGAGCCGCTTTGGGATGTTTCAACCGATGTTATTTTACCAATTTAAGTAGGTTTTGACGTCATAGTTTGTGACGCCATGGACTTCGCACGCCCGTAGAAGTTTCAAACTCGCCACCTGTGTGTTTGACTGGCCCCTGAAAGGACAACTTTAAAGTATGTTTGCGTCAGTGGTGCTCAATATATTCACAGTCGGCTCCTGGTATTGGTGTTCGATGTATTGCAATCTCCCCTCAAAGTTAAAAATGTTGTAACGACATGCACGAGAATTTGTTCAAAACAACAGATTCACACATTTTGCCTCTAACCACAGTGCTATCACCATCACCAATGTTTGAAACATTATAAACAAAGAAACAGTGAAGTAGCCCTTACACTTCAGGGCAGTGGTTTGCTTTTTACTTCCACTGCTTAACGTTCACTGAGTTCATAAACATCGTTCATGCTGCCACAGGTAAATATGATTAAATCTTTACTCTGCGCCCTGAAGTGTAACTGCACTAACGAGGTCGAACACAAAGCCATGACGAGAATCGAGACTACAGCTTGACAACACTATCTCTAAATGTTTCTTGGCGTTGGATGCTGTTGGTCTCTTTCCTGTATGTCAAATGACTGTCAACGCATCATCTCAAACTAACGCCATTGAGACAGTTTACAGCGTTATGATAGTATATCATGTGCAGCATGTGGTGCTTGTGGTGATTGAAGTAATAGCAACAACAGTAGTGCTCCGTCCGCGTAGGGTTAGCAGAACTGTACCAATCGGCCTTGTCACAGTTGGCGGGCGCTGATGGAAAGCTGCGGTACTTGCAAACTAACTTGGCGGTCTGATTCGATCAGTTGCAATAACTGCTGCAAACCCGTGTCAGGAAGTTGTTTCTCCGCTAGTTCAGCCTGTGACGCTGCTGCCTGACGACAAAGGGCGCCAATGCGTGGACTATGCTCAACACCAGGGAAAGCCACGATGCTACCTGTTTGCTAAAAACACGTTAAAAGAGCGTGCAAAGTGTATTGTAGCACTTCAGTCGTCGACTAAGCAACCGTTTTTTCTAATTCTTTTTCGCTTGATAGTTGTTGTGATTTCAGTTTCAGGGCGCAGATTTAGATTACTTTAGCGATATTTGTTTGTTAAAAAATTCTGCTGTTCACCAGGTAAGGCAAGCCCAGTGCGCGCTTTGGGTGTCTGGCTATCGATTTCACGTCGTCGGTGCCTTGTCAATTGTATCGCTCTGGGCAAGCAAGCACTGTTGACGTGCTGCCGAGAGTTGAGCGTGCGCGCGCGGACCTTCTGTGAAAGACGATTGCCCGTCTCAAATCGCTGTACTGTTTCAAAGCTCGCTTGGACTGAAGATTGCGGATCGCAACCGGTGCTCGCTTTTATCACCAAAGCCCTGTGGCGTAATTTGCTTAATGCTGAACAGTTATAACTTTCTTGCCGCTGCCACCTGCCGTGCGCTTACGCGTGTAACTGGCGTCGCTTGCTCAGCTTTCCCGTTACTGGAACCTTGCTGCACAGGACCAAACCAACAGAGCTGCTTGTCCGCTTTTCGGCGCAACATGTTCGCGGGACTTGTCAGTTGCACGTCTTAAATAAGCAGCTGTACCTCCACATATTTATTATAATCTGCGCATTAGGCGAACGTGTAAAATCATGTCTATTGTTAAATAAACGTACGCGATCGTTTTATTCGATATTGTGATGAAGTGGTTGCCAAGTGAATGGTTGAAATGGTTAAGTGACACTTCTTACTGCAGTGGCAGCCTAAACGATGTGGCCTTCTTGGCTTTCGCGCTTGATTTTCTGTGAAGCCACGTATTTCGTTATGAAGCTCGCGGTTGAATGGTTTGATATGATAACATAAGAGGTGGAAATCAAGAAAAGTTTTAATTAGCTTGTTGGGAGTGGTTCATTTTTACTTCGTGCACTGGTTGTTTCAGAAGTGAAGCACAGGCTATGGAGGTTAAATTAATATCACGGAAAGATCGTTGTTCTGTTTCCAGCCTTTTGAAGTTACTATATGCCAGTGTCCCTCGCTACTAACGCATTGATTTTAATGTATATTTGTTTTAAACGTGTCTACCTACTTTGGGCGCCAAACGACTGTGTTTGTACAAAATATCCAGTGACCATCAAGAAAAACGTGTTTTGACGTCATCATTGTGAAAACGTGTTTTTCTAGAAGCAAGAAAGAGGTGAACCCACAACGCAAGTGACGTATTGTGTAGCTGCACACTGCATGCATACAGATGTTTATTGTTTTATTCAGTGACAGGTTTTCGTTTTCATTTTCATTCTTCCTGCACGGTGACAGTTCGGTCTGTACCACAGTGGAGGTTGCGAAGCACCAAAACCTTGAACGGTTAAGTTGCCAACATTTGCAACAACTTCATTCCGCGGGACGTTCGTCTAAATCAGGTATTTGGGTTACGGTTCAGTTTGTGTGTTTGACCGTTGGTACATAGAACCGCTGATATATTTCAAGGCATGGTATCGGAAATATCTGATAAAGACTACAACTTGTTTATTTTTTTTCGTTGCTTGTGTTTTTGCATAAATAACATGCCATGTTTATCGGAGTTTCTTAACCCGGATCCTTGACCTGAAACGTAAGTTTCTCTGTCAGGGGCCAAGCCGAAATGCACTATTAATGTCAAGTATTTATCTAAAGATTTTACTCTAGTGTCTTCAGATATAATTCACCTTATAATGGTTGTATTTATGTCCTGTTGCTTTGGCAGCGCATCACAGCCAGGGTTGCCAGATTGGCCGTTTCAAGTTGGCTGGCCTAAAAAATTTTTATTTGGCCTTCTCTTGGCCTCCTGTCAAGTTGGCTGCCGTTAAAAAATGTGTTTAGTCTTTTGGCTCTTATTTAACCTTTTTTGCACTGAAATAGGTTCTTATGAAGGAAAATATTGCTATTCCATTTTTTTCAGCAACACATTTGCAAAATTTTTGTGATAAATGCTAACAGATGCCCGCATTCTGATATTAGTGATATTTGAGGAATGTTAGCCAGATTCGAAATTAAGTTTTTGCGTAATCACTGGAAATGTGTGCACTCACTGCACTGTGTAATATCTATTGTGTTGTAAGCACTAAACAGTCTCAGCGCTTGTAGACAGGTCTGCGTCTTCGCGATAGTAGAAATGCGATAATTAACGTCGAAGTGAAAGTGCTCTTATGATTATGATCGTAAGTACAGGAGTGAAATGGGAGAGACTTCCGTGCAGAAAGCTTCCGATGGATCAGTATGCAAACTGTGGCACCATTTTACCCAAAGTGTGCAATTTCACAAACCTGAAAAATCAGGGAAGATCAGTGTTCCAGAACAATGGCAAGCAAGATTTAATCTTAATTTCGAAGAAATGTTTTTTGATATTCTTGTAATTTAGATGTTTCATTGTGACAGAGGAATGGCAATACCGCAAATAAAGCTTGGCTGTGTGTCTGGCCGTTAAACAGTCGGTTTGGCCTTTTTCTGGCGTCTTTTTAGCATTGTTTGGCTTTTTATTGAAGTTTTCATCTGGCAACCCTCATCACAGCATCGCCAAACTGTAACCACGTGGTTGAAGGCCTGCTGCGTGTTTTTTGGAATATTTTTAGTACTTTGCTGGTGTGCATTGAAGTTGCTTCAAGGACAGCGAACTGGAGTTTCCCTTATGCCAGTGTTAAACTGTGGAAGTTCGAGCAACATTTTGTAAAGAGCATTGTTGGCACTGAGGAAGTGGAATAGCTGCACAAAATTGAACTCGAATCTTCTTTATACCGGCTGCATCCTCGCACATTGCCAGGAATTAGAAGCAATATCATGAGTTAATTTGCGGAGGATTGATCAAAGCCATTAAGAAAAAAAATAACTACAGTGTTTTTTCATAGATAGATCAATGCTGAATGCTTAAGCGCCTGCATGCTTGAAACTCGCACGGTTGCAAAGCAACAAAAGTTCAGTGCCCAGGCGCTTTTACTGCTCTGTAGTTACTTGATTTCTGCAAGGCAGATGTTTTGCGAAACGTCCAAAGCGTTTTAATTTAAATCATTGGTGACTGCCTGTTGCATTTTGCACGGCCTGGCAAGATGTGCAAGTTCTTATCTCCAGCATCATTTCTTAACTGCCAAACTGCTCTAAGGACTTTTCCAGTTATGTCAGGCGAGCGATGAAGCGTCCTCTACCGCTTCAGTCAAACCAGAAAGGTTCCCTGGATCGAACATTATGTTGTTTTCTTTTCATTTGCAGTTGTCCTGGCTCCGTATGGCCTTGAAGCCAAATTGACAGGTCGGGTCTACAGATCTCCTCATGAACCTGTTGTAAGGCGCCTTTTAGAGGAATGGAAGCCTTTCTACCCTTTCGGGAATGTTGAAGACGTGTCCCAGGTTCGACATCGCCCGAGTCTTTTGCATGTACTGCATGATCTTGTTGAAAAAAATGAGGCAAGCAGTGTGGGTACAGTTCAGAAGGATTTTCTGAAACAAATCAACTGTGTTTTGTAATCGCTTTGCTGGTCAGTGACTGGAAATGTGCTGCTGTGCCCGCCCCGCTGTGTTTGTCTCAAGCAAAGCATTCGATTCTCACTTGGGGAATGTTACGGTAGTCGCGTCGCAACATTGAACGTGAGGAAAGGGGTTTTCCCTTCAAGTTTATTAACCCCGGCACCAGACTGAAAGTTAATCAACGAAAGTCCTTGGCATGGCCCGGTGATCGAACCGTGCCTACTGGGATAACAGACGTGTGTTGTACCACTGAACCATTTCATATGCTTTTACTGTGTATACGTTCACGAATACCATTAAGTTATTTCACTTGTTGATTTCTGCGTTTTTCCTGAATTTCAGTTTAGTTTTGTGAGTTACTGAATGTACCACTCACTCATTTTTCACTGTCGCTTTTCCTCTGGGGGGGTCGCGGGGCAGCCTCCCTAGGATGCCTCGAAATACCTCACAGTTTTCAGCAATCTTTCAAGCTCCACTGACTTCACACCAAGACGGGACCAAGGTAGGTCGGAGATGTCCTTACGGCACCTGGCCCATGGACGACCTCTGGGCCGCTTTCTCATGAGTGGGGCCAGAAGACGACTCGCCAATCTTAGGTCATTCCGGTCACGTGGCCGAACCAGCAGCTGAGATCTATTTTTCGGAGAAGTGGTTCAACATTCAGAGCTTTATCAATTTCACTTGAGATAGCTCTCACTCAACCATTACCCAAATTCACGACCATAGGTGAGGATCAGGACAAAGACCGATTTAAAGTCTTAAAGTTCCCGTTTTGTGACCACAGGGCGATAAAGCTCACGCAACACTGCGCTTGTTTCACCAATCATCATTCTACGTGTTCTGGCTTTCGTCACTGGTGAACACCACCGCAAGGTACTTGAACTTCAGCGTCCAATACTGACACCCTCGTCGACTCTGCTGCGACTGCCCAGTGTTTCTTATCCTTTTCCCATACGTGACCCAAATAACTTTTTGACAGAAATACTGTGGCTCACTGTCTTGTTCGCATAGAGGCTATGCTTTTACACTCATGAACAAACACACATTGCACACCCGCAACGATCGTTCAACAGTTCAAAAATTTTTTGTACGTATCTCAGGCAGTTTGACCTCTTCTGTAGGCCTTCTTTTCTCAGTTTTCCTCATAACTGTTTTTTTCCCGGAGACATTTCGATCATTTGTCCCATAATAGTATTAAAACTCGCCGGAACAGTTTTCACTAGTCTACCTTTTCAGGCTTTATGACCGAATTAACTTTGTTTTTTAAACATTCTCAAAAACACTTCCGTCCAGCAAGGTGTCCTTAGACCTGAGGTAATAATTTAATGTTTTTGCTACCAATGTATTAGAATGTGTCGACAAAATTATTTCAGAATAGTGGGCCCAACTTATATCCTTTGCACTTGGATGTTTATTACTGTGACCACGTACAACTTCTTAAAAAAATAGAGAAATGAAGAAAAACTTGCCATAAAAGTGAATGACCTTCCTGTACCGCAGGTTGGGCACCTCTGGTTGGGATGGTGTGCGCCACTAGTTAACTTATTCACCTCAAAGGTTGGTTTGCGCCCTGGTTATATGTGACTTTCGTCCAATTTCGTGAATGCAGACGCTGGTTTCATCATCAGCTCAAACCGCAGTACATTCGATTTCCTTCATGGCAGTAGTTGGGATTTTGTGAAGGCTGTAATGATGATTGTACATTTGTGTGCAGCTTATGCTCCTCCAAAAGCGCTGCATACTGTCATAGGGTCTTGTCAAATGGAAATAAAAAACAAAACCGCCGATATCCGCTAAACTAAGCAACACCTTTCAGATCTGTGCCGCTTGCGTTATGGCTGTTGGTAACATCCATCAACTGTTGTTTGCTGCATGGTGTGGGTTAAATACACTGTCGTCGCTGTCAGTGGATGCATATCACAGAAGGAAAATGCTGGCTTTAATTGAATTATTACAAAAGTTCGTTTGATTTCTTATTGATTGTGATCAAACAAAGCACGGTATCCGTCATTGTGTTATTTCTAGGATGACGTCTGCAGCGATGAAGATGGTACCGATGACCATATTCCTGTTCCACCAGTTGTTGAGATTGTTGTTGGTATGTCCGTAACCACCTCCAGTGTGTGCTGTCTGGTGCGGTATAAAGTGTACATCTTCGTCGCGACCCTGGTTAGGGGCTTTCGAACCGGATGCTTCCATCTGCTAACGATTTGATGTGACTGAGTTAAAACATTTTGCATCACCCTGCTTGGCCGTTGTTAATTGTTTTGATTCGTGGGTTTTCAAATAGGCCAACATGTTAAAATTTGGTGTAACATGTATTTTAGGGGGGAATCGACTTTATAGTCCTTCCGGGGGAACCACATATGTAACCATATTGACCGTTCGGAGCATGTTTTTTACGCTGAGACATTTCGGTCGTTTATCCCGGAATCGTATTGAATCTCGCCGCAACAGTATTCACTCGCCAGTGTTTTCGAACTTTATGATCAACTTGACTTAAAATTTTTTCAGTCATTATCACGTCACTGCGCCACCACCCCGTTGAATTGTTTTTACATAACGCAAATAATTCTTCTATGATAAAATTGCAACTGACGTTTTTGCCGCTTCCATCTTATCGATTGTTAAGAGAAAAGGCTTCAGCAGCAAATTACAGGCGACTGCAAATTTTTCGTTTCGTTGATGAACTCCCGGGAGCCGCATAACAATGTCCCTGAAATGAAACGTATCGTCTTGTTCAGTTCGCTGTTCGAAAGATCCTCCGCATATGAAGCTTTGATTTATACTGCTTCGATAGCGGTTGGCGTTCAGTGAAAATGGTCGTAAGGAGGAGATGCTATCTTTCTGTGCAGGTGATGTTCAAATGAACTACCCCTCACATTACATCCTCGTGCCACTGGGTAAAGATGTCGATGACGCTGGCGACTCTCAGCACAAGTTTTACTCGCCATCTGGAAAAGGTATTTATTGCCAGTGATGTGATTGTTTAAATGAAAACACGGTTGATTAAAGGTCCGTCTCTCGTTGCCACGCAAGAGGAGACCAACTGCGTCACACGGATGGTTGAAAAAGTATTCGAAAGGTTGTTTGTGCCCTGAAAACTAACTAATTTATCTGAAAGGTGTTACCACCACTAATTGCATCATCAATTTTCTTTCCTGGTCCTTGTGCAACGTGAACGCACAACCGCTCCAGCCACAAACAAGTGTGACACTCTTGAAAGGGAATGCTTGACTCGCCGTGATGTGGAAGATAGTAATCCACGATGTGCATTTTCTGCGTCACTCAGTTTCTTGTGCATAGGAGCAATAACTCTGTAAAGCGTATTTTCAAATAGATTGCTACTTAGAAATAACGCATGATTTCTGCGTAGCTAGCAAACAACCAAAAAGACGTAGGAGATGTTAATTGCATAGCGGTCAACACCATCTTTTATCCATAAGAGGCACTTACTGGGTAAAAAGAAACTTGGTAACCAAAGTTTGATGTCAAAGCTTGTATGTTAATTTTGCTGTTGCCTAACACAATTGAAATTAGCAAAATGTTATCGACGAAGCCATCGTTATCGATTTAACGGCTAATTTCCTGTTCCATTTAAACTACCTTTTGTGCTTAAGCTCTCTTTTGCTCATCTGTTGGAAGCTTTAGCCAAGTAAAGTTGTTGTGCGTCATGCGGTAGCTTCTTTGTGTCACAGGCAAGAGTGGCCCTTCTCCTGGGTCTGCCGGAACTCCTGCAGCGAGGTTGGACCGGACCCCCGTAAGTGGG
>JGI24022J15233_10005909_pt1 | contig 13131 bp, 6 predicted proteins | sample Ectturendosymbi2_FD_15233 | JGI IMG/M metagenome (IMG submission 15233)
TGCTTTTTTATATTTATGGCTGAAATTTTGGGAGGGTATTGACAAATACTGGATCGTTCCGGTAAGAAAATTATTCTACTTTCACAACTGTAAACACTGCTACCACTAGCAGGCCTACGTGGTCGAAGTCGGAAGGATTTTAGTCTTGAGTAATCGGACTAGGTAAACATTCTTTAAAAAAATCTGATTTCGTTCTGATCTTCTGCTCCCCGATTGTGACCAGCGTTGCTACTCTGTTATGAAGAAAACCCCAGAATTTACCTTGAAAAAAACCCAGAAAATGATAAAAAACGCCAGACATACAAATGTTTAAAAAAAAGTCAAAATGAAACTTGAAATATACGCTACCGGCACTTGCACATAAAAAATTAAAGTATTATGCATTATTTGCTTCACGTTTTCAACAAGTTTAAGGCTATTTTGAACATACTGACAATTTGCAAGCAGGCTAGCAGCAAATCAAGCGCATGAAGTAACATAAAAAGTTAGTTAGAGCTTTTTTAAGACACGTTTGATATTTTCTTTTACCTTTACTTGAATCAGTGGTATTCAGCGTGGGCGAAATCGCCCCCAGGTGGCGATTTTATGCGTTATGGAGGCGATTTTGTGATTTACCAGATTTGCGGGACGATTTCAGTTTCCAGGGCGGCGATTTCTACAGGTTAAAGTGTACTAAAATTAGGAATTGAGTCCAAAAATAAAAATTGTATTTGCAACTTTCGAACCAAATTAATTGATGCACATCGACTCCATAGTTCATTACAAAAATTATAAATCACGAGATATAGGACTGGTGATGTAATATATTGTTAAGCCTAGTGTTCAATTCAAGATAAAATAGTGGGGAAACTGTTGCAATAGTAGTTTGGTAGTTTGTTGACCCAGTCATTGCATGAGCAGCGTCAAATAAGGGACATTAGGCTATGACATTTGCAAATCTTTTGGCAAATCAACACACGTGGAATTTTGAACTTTTCTCGTATTTTGGACTTTTCTCGACTGGGGCATTGTGTTTAGCCATGTATCGGACACTTGCAGCCATCGAATTAGTTTCGTAAGTCGGAGTAGGGCGCAATAACTTATGTAAATTGCAAATGTGTGGGAGCTTAAACAGTAGTTATTTGTATGAAAGTAAGTTTCTCAAAACCACGGATTTAATCTCGTCTCAACCAGCTTCTTGCTAATATCCTCTTGCCTGAAACACAACAGTGCCAGTGCCAGCCAAACGCTTGTTCCTTATCTTAATCTTATTTGCGACATCGTTCCACTTTTATTTTACTTGCGAAGTTGAACGATCCGTTGCACCTGTTCTTTTGTTCCTGTGCGCCACACGCGTCCAACTTTCCATGTTAATTGGTTGATATTCCAACTGCGTAATTTGGTGGTTGCCTTTTGTCGGGAACGTGGCGCTGTGAGTAAGCGAGTCAGGCCGAGATGGTACTGAGATTTTGCGTTTGATACGAGCCGTGACTGTCGGAAATCTGGCTGCCCGACCAACTTACCTGTTTGCCTGACGTTCTATCTGGCTACCTGACCAACTTATCTGGCTACCTGACCAACTTATCTGACTGCCCGATGAACTTATCTGTTTGCTGACTAAACATCCCATTGATCGGCTAATATTAGCTTGTGGAATACTTGCTTGCTGAGCTACTGCGTTGCGCGACCTGCATGAACTGCATTGTGGCCGTTTGCATTAATAGCGAACTTTGTGTGTTGAAAGGGGTGGATAGTATACCGAGTTGCCAGGATCAGTGAGACAGTTAAACGAGTCGAGATTTGGACGCAACAATAGCAGTACAGACTGACTTTTAACCTTTCTTAAAGCGTCAAAAGAACGAGGTCTTGTAGATATGGCAAGCTAGCGTTTTTGTTCTGTCACGTCGCCACTTCTTGTTGTACCCGAATACCACAGTTTGTCAAAATACTTGATTGTGCTGGCCTAATACGCCCGATTTTAATGCATTAGATAAGGCGCTATGTTGATGCAGTTTTGCAGTTAATGGTTGTATGGAGCGCAAAATCTTAGTTCAAGGAACTGTAAATAAACAACTTCTATTTTTGCCAAGCTTTTTTTGCGCCCTCATCAAAGTGGCGCCATACCCTAAAATAGATACGTCACTGCTGTGTACTGCAAATAAATGAATGAGATTGAAACGTACATTTAAAACGCCTTGAGTATTCCGATGGTAAAATTCGTGCCCTTCGTAAAAATCTTTCAACGTTTGTCGATATACTGTCGTTCGACAAACTGCCCCTTCGATAAGCTGTCATTTCTTTGAACTGTCATTCGACAAACTGTGGTTCGATAAACTGCCGTTGGATAAACTGTCATTCGATATAATGTCGTTCGATGAACTGTTGGTTCCATATACTGTCGGTTTCACACACTGTTCTTCGATAAACTGTTATTTCGATGAATTGTCGTTCAATCAACTGTCGTTCGATAAACAGTAGTGCGAAAAACTGTTGATTGTAAAAAACAAAAGATAGGACTTCTGCTGGAAACGACGAAGAAGCGCAGTTTTGGTCGAACTGTTGTTCTATCCGAAATCATTATAGGCGAATTCTTCTACTTTACTGAGTGTCAATGATAACTTTCTTGAGACTGTTTTAAATTTTTTAAGCAGTGATAAAATCGCAGCTTTATTTGCCAAAATATGAATAAACTGGATTCAAAGTAATGTTCAGCAACAGTATGTTGCATGGGCGTCGGAAGGACTTTTTCCAGGGAGGGACCAATCGTGGATTTTCCTGGGGTAGCCAAAAATATTTTTGCAGGGAGGCCAAAAGCGGTATAATTTCATTTTAACCACACGAAACTAAGAAAACAGCCTTTTCTACAAAACATTTGATGGGAACATGTCAAATTTAAAAATCCAGAGGGGGCTAAGGCCTCCCCTGCCACCCCTTTCCGACGGCCATTCTATGTTGTGTGTGTACCTGGAACACTATTTACTGTGGGTGTCAAAAATTACAAGGCGCTAATAACGTTTTTTAGGTGATAGTTCAGACAACAAGCTACAGTCAGTTTGCCACCACTACCCCGAAATTTTGAGCTGGTTGCGGTCCGTGTTTGAATAATTTTTGAATAACCGCGCAAAGATGATCTAATGTGAACAACGTTGTTTAAACAAGCTTCGTGGCTTTGCATCAAGATTGCAATCTTGAACGTTTATTGCTCTATGGAAGGCTATTTCCAAACGGTATAACAAGGCACTTCTCGTACAAGTATAAAACGTTTAAAATGAAATAAAAAAAGCTTTTCTCTGAAAAACCCTGGAGAATGACGTAAAATGTGTGGTCTTTGCCCCTTTCCAGTTTCTTAACAAATATTGAGCAGATGATAAAAACTATGTCATTCAGTATGGCCTTTTGATAAGCACCATACAACCTTGATGAGAGAAACCATGTGTAAAGAACAAAGCGAAGAAACTGGATTTGCATCAGAGGAATATCTAATCCATTGGTTCTTAACCTTTTTAATATCGTACCCCTGAAAAGAACCTGATGGATTTCAATTACCACCTTAATTTGCATTCAAATGTCCATTAAAATATGCAATGGGAGGGCTGATACTGTTTTTTTGCTATCAAGCGGTCAAAACTAGTCATTAATAATTGTAAACCCAAAGTTCAGAAGAGTTTTTTTGTAACTTCGTTTCCATGTAGGTAATAGTTTTTAGCTTACACAAGACCACTACAGCCTACACCGATAGCGACTACAGCTAATTAGTCAGTAGATTACGGTCTCATGATACATAAAAGACTCCAGCACTATGATGCCCCAGAAGGCATGTGGTGTTATAAGTGAAACGAAACACCATATGAACACCTACGTAACTCTACATTCTCCAAAGTGGAAAATATTTTAGTGCAACGTAACCAAAACAATTATAATCTAGATTACCTCCAAAAATGTCAAATTACTCGTTTGGGGTAATTTCCCAGAGGTTAAGCATCACCGGTCCAATCAAACATTCATTTCATGAAAAAATCACAGTTCGTTCGTTTGTTTCGTAAAGCCGTCTCACATAACGTCACATGTCAGGGACCGTTTTAGCGCAAGAGTCACTTTCATAGTCGTAAAGCACTGGGCGTCAAGCATTAACAATAATGATTTGTATTTCAAATAACCACAAAGGTGTTTAAGGAAAAACTGATTGAAATTTTCACCAGCATTTTTCACTATTGCATCAATTTTCTATCACTTAGTACCTATGTAAACAGCTTAGCGCAGATGTGCTGTTTAATTACTTTAAACTGCATTGCTTGGATGGAATAGCACATTTAAACCTTTTATCGCTTCTTGTTTAAACTTTTATCTGGGGAAACTTTTTCCATACATGCCTTTCGAAATCACGTCTTTCATCCATTTTTGTTTGAAAAACACGAAATTTTGAATACGAAACGCTGAAGACACATTTCAGACAACGTTTCCAACATTCGAAGCGTTGCACTACCAGAAGTTGCGTTTATCTGAAAGTGACGTATTCTATCTATAGTGTTTATATTCGTTAGCTGGCGTTGGTATATATTAAGTTCCCGTTATTTTTGAAGTACGCTTTGAAGTGTCAGTGAATGCATGTAGTTGAGCAAGACGTAATTCTAGCTTTATTCGTCGCAGTTGGGGTTGCGCGTTTTTTTCATAGCAGCCTTGAGGTTGTTTACCTTCTCATCCACGTTTCACCTGCTAGCATTGCTTGCAGATATAAGGACTGACGATACGTGGTGTTACGTGCAAATGGATTTCCTCTTAAAAAGTTTCGATTGGTACCTTGCTTGTTTCATTTGTGGAGAGAAGTTACTTGGATACAGATGTGCCCAAGTTTGAATCATCGTAAAAAGATGAAAGCAGAGCCCAGTCGACTGATTCCTCGAAAGCCTACAGAAAACCTAGAGCTTTTGTTTGTAAGCTTGCATTGGGTTATTCGCGTAGTCAAACAATACAGTCAACCCAAGCTACTAAAACTGTCAAATTGACGCACAGTGCCAGTGGTGTAGGAGAGGTGGGCGCAGGTGCAGGGTATTCAAGCGCACACCCAAAAGTTAGATTTGTCGAATATTCAGGCAAAATCTCAAAAAATTCGGGCAATGAACTTTCGACATTTTAAAATAAAATTGATGAAATTACAGTACACTCTTTTTTTACTGAGTGTTTAAACAAAAGTACATTGTGTAAGACAAAGCACATTAAATATATATATAAAATCAACAAAGTGCTTCTAGTAACTACATGTTTTCGTTTGTGAGAATTGATGAGTTATTGACTCACTTAACAGTTTGGGCAAAACTAGTATTATTAGGGCATTACCTTATGTGCTTTTTTCATTGAACACTGTGGGAATGGAGTATGCTGTAGGGCACATACTCCGTATTAGTAGATTCAATGCCAGGAAGTTCACAAAATTATATGTTTTTATATTTATCTACAGTGTTTCGATTAACGTATTTTGCCATAGAGTTTGTTGCATGTTGCATATATGTGCAGTTGAACAGAAACTGTTGCGAGAGTCATGGCACAGTCATAATATAATCTGATACATGCCACATATATCACGTATATCTTCAGAGAAGGAAGCAGCTTTAGGGCAACCTCAGCTAGGTGTGAAGTTCCTTGCTGACAGCGGAATCTGGATTGTTAATGGAACACCAAACCTCAAAACTGTCAACGGTGAGACAGATGTTCAAAGTACTGAGACAGCTGGCTTCTGACAATGTTCTTGCCACAGGGCCGGATTTATTTGATTCCTGGCCCTACGCTAATCCACTTCTGAGGCCCCCTCTCCGTTTGAGCGTTACGAGTTGGGGAAATCGGAAGAGTTAATCAATTTGCGCAAGGCCGAAAATTGCGATATGTGCGCTCTCCAAGTACGCTCAATATAAAATTTATAAGTTTTTTGCGAGAGTGCCCTACGATCATTGTGTCTGTTGTTGCCTGCAAGGCAAAAGCGTTCACTGACACGGAGTTGTGGAAATCGTGCTTGGCTGGCGGGAATAGGAGTTTTTATCGTCACAGGCGAACGACCCATAAACGTTACGGTAAAATATTTCACCAAACACATAGCCTACGTATTTGATACATTTCACATCCATTTTTTCTTATCTGTGCTCGACAGTGACATCCAAATATATAATTTCTCAAAGCAAACACGCTACGCATATTAGTGGCGTTAGTATAAGGGAATGAGGACCACGTTATAGGACTCGCTTACCACGTTGTGAAAACTTCGCACTTATGCCATTAATCATGGTGCAAAAAGCAGTGATGGGTGTTAATGTTTTTATCGCCCTTCGAAACTCCTCTTGCACTTGCTTGTTAGCGCCACTTTCGAATCGTTTACTCATTCTCAGATTGGAATCTGCAAGTAAAGAGTCGCAACGCCATGTGTTGCACAAAACGATCTTGAGAAATTTTGCTTTGCGGCATTATTCGATTGTAACATTTGTTGGCTCTACAGCTGTTCTCACAGAATGTTTCATTAGAATGATACTAAAATTGAAAATGAGGTTTTTCCTGCAGCATGTATACTTAGATATTTTTTGTAAGAATGGTCCTCTATTGACAGTTATAAGCTCGTTGCAAAACATGAAGTCTGCTTCCAAAATCTTTCGCAAAACAAATTTGCCTTTGCTACCTTCAACAAATACGCTACAAATTATTAAGCAAAGTTTTATCCCTAACTTGACCGATGAAAACGGCAATTTATTTTGAAACACTTATATAGAAGAAAACAATTTATAAAAAACAATGCTAGCTCTTATGGCCAAAGCAACCGCAGTTTGATTCAGATATGTTTCTGTCATTATTCAGCAGTTATACCTCCTTCGTGTCAAGTATGCCTAACGGTGCTTCGTGATTCATAACTTTTGCAGTGATTTGAAGAAAAGTAAAATCGAAGCAAATGACAACTACAAGATTAAATGAGCTTTACGTAATAAAAATGCAAACAAATCTACTGTATTTGTCAGACTCAGAATATGCACAGTAATATTACAGCATTAGTTGCTGCATCTTGACTTTCAGTGATGTCTTAGTCTTGATCAAACTTCCCAAAATAAACCAGATATTACAGAAATATTTTCCTTTCAGGGTCGCTCATTGTTAACTTTAAGGACCGCAAAGCCACTATAGTGGCTCTAACTTTGTCCAGTCATAGCTTGCTGACCGACAGAGCTAGAGAGTTGTTCAAACCCTATACGGATTTGTGAAGTCTTCTAGTTAGGATTAATAAAAAATTTGTCGTTTTCCATTTTGTTTTTTTTGTGGGTGATGTCACAAAGTGGGCATTTTTTTGCCTTTTTGGCGAAGTTCCCTGGCCATGTGCACCAACCCAACTAGCTATTTCGTTGGCTCAAGTTTTTTGGAAACTAGGCTATGATCCGCGTCTTCAGACCCCTTGATTGACTTTCTAGCCTATCTGGAGCCAAAATTATGGCTCAAAGCCCAGTTTTTGACAAAAATCCAAAAATGTCACGAAAGGTGTAATTTTCCGTCTTAGGGCAAAATTCTGCCAGCCATAACTCGTCATCAGATTGAGCTAAGAGAACTGTTCAAACGCTCTAAGGACTCGTGAAGTGTTGTAGTTTATAATTAAAAAAAAAAATTAAGTTTGGGGTTTGAAGTTTTGGCCGATGACGTCAGAGTGGGGTATGTTTTGCGTTTTTTTCATGAGGGCACAGCTCATCCAATGAGCCGATTTCGTGGCTTAATGTTTTATTGGATTCTAGGCTACAATACAAGTCTTTAGAGCCCTTGATTGTTTTTCTACCTTGTTTGATTCCAAAGTTATAACAAAAAAATTCCAAATATGACAGGAAATTCCGGAGGAAGCTGGGAGATTTCCGTAATTAATTTCCGGAAGTTTGGCCATAATTTTGCGTAAATTTGCAAGAAACGCTAGAAAGTCCATCAAACCCTCTGAAGCAGCTATGTCCAACCCGCGGCCCAATCAAAGGTTTTGTGCGGCCCAGTTTAGGTTTTCGCTGTGGTAAAAGTATCTTGCATACAGACAACCTGTCCTTGTTTTTGACAATTTTGAATTTGACATTTTTGATGCAGGTGGTCCTCAGTGCCATTTTATCACATCTGTTACCATTGCAGGTATAGCATTCGAACACTTTCAGTATATTCATTTGAGCTAAATTAATTTGCTAAGATCAAAACAAGTCATTCAATGTGCGGCCCTGGTCAAGATAGTGACATAATTATTGCCACAGTAAGTCATTTGGATTGGACATGGCTGCTTTAAAGACTAGAATTATAGCCTAGAATCTAAAAGAATCCAATAAAACTTTGAGCCACGAAATCGACTTGTTTGGTCGGCTGCCAGGAGGTGATGACGTCATCCAAATGTAAAGAAAATATGCATGAACATCCGGCCATCATGTAAACATCAACAGAAAACCCGACATCCAAAACTAATTTTTTTTTTAATTGCAAACTGCAAGACGTTGCCCATCTTTAGAGGCTTTGAACAGCTCTCTTGCCCAATCTGCTGGCGAGGTATGGCCAGTTATGGCCATTGGTATAAATACCCACGGTCAGGGTGTGTGGGAGTAGCATTTTTGTCCAATTTTTTGTTTTTGAGCAATAATTTTGTCTCCAGATATGCTAGCAAGCCGATCAAGTGCTCTACAGCAGTGCTCTTCAAACTTTTTTGTTTCGGTGCACCCTTAAAGATATTTTGAGGGACTCATGCACCTTATTTAACTTAAACACTTAAACTCATGCAAGTTACAGTAAACCACGATTAATCCGGATTCCATTTGACCGACGATTTTATCCGCTTCAGGGAAGATCCGGATTAACCGATGATAGTCTTTTCTAGGCTGACGTCATCCAAGTACTGAGTTATCGGTGAAAATTACTGACATTGAACACATTTACCACCCAAAAGCAAACTTTCACAGAAGTAAAATGAATTTAGTGATGTAATTACAGTGGTACAATAGACTAGTAACCGCCATATCCACGCTGGTGTGAAAAATCTTAAGTTCATAATTTCAGATTAATTGACTGCGAAAAAATCCGGGATTTTGGACTGACGCAGAGATTTCTTCGACTGCTCCATAAGCAGTGACTAAGACATGTTACCGAGTACAATACACTCAGGGATAATACCCCACTACACACGTGCACTCAACACTAATCAATAGACTGAAACTGTGGCGCGGCGGCGTCCCTTGAGCGTATTGTTCAACGTGATATCCTACGCCCGTGTGTGACGTAATAATCGTCTCAACGACTAGACGAATGTTGCGAGCAGTTGTGGCCGTTGTTATGATCATTTTAAATGTTCGTTGGTGATGTGATCGTGAGCACGTTTGTGTTGCGCCTGAAAGGTGTCGAATCTCTCTTGAAACCAGTCAATGCACATTGAGAACACCACCGCGTGTAAGTGGAGAAAAATACGGATTACGAGATGTGAAATGAGCATAACTTATCCGGTATTGGCGACGATCCGGGTTGAAACATCCAGATAAACCGAAGATTTTTATAAAGAAAAACGTTAGAAATCCACCAGTTTTATCCGGTTTTGGCGAAGATCTGGGTTAACCGCATCCGATTTAACCGAGGTTTACTGTATTTACTGACACTTCCCCCTAGTCCCCCACCTAATTGCGCCCATATCTGTAAGTACCTGGGTCTAAGTAAGCAAATCCCCTTATTCAGTAACTCAACTACATAATTCAGTTGATAATGGCTCTTTGTTCGTTGCTTATGAATCACAAATAATCATTTAATTGCAACAATTAGCTTGAAATGGTCTGATGCTTATGCACCACACTTTAGAATGTGCAAAGTCTCGATTAAATCCTGAAAGTGATTGGTTGGTTATTGGTTCATTTTTGCTAACAGAAAAGTTTTGTAAAAATTATCTGTTTAGTGTGACAAGTTTGTGATGCACGTTTGTGAACCCTTTCTTAGTGGTGCACCCCACGCATCTTTTGGTGCACCATAGCGTGGACGGTGCACAGCGGTTGAAGAGCGCTGCTCTACAGACTCGGATGATAGCCTAAATAAAAAAAAAACTTGAGCGAAAAAATGGCACGTTGGGTTGGCGCCCAGAGCCCGGTAACTTCAATCAAAAAGGCGAGAAAACATGCCTCAATTGTGACGTCACCACAAGAAACCTCAAACCCAATTAAATTTTTTTTTAAATCTAAACCAGATTACTTCCCCAATCCGCAGAGGGTTTGAAGAGCTCTCTAGCTCTATAGGTCGCGAAGTTATGACTGGACAAAGTCTTAGCCACTATAGTGGCTTTGCGCTCCAGTATATTTAAGTCAGTCAGTATATTTAAGTCAGTCGTTATCGCCAGAAGGCAGGCCTATACGATGTTGGATTTTACTAGGTTTTATTTTATGATACTGCTAGCTCTATATCTCTCAGGTTGCCACGGATGCGGAGTCGATACCGGCAGACTTCTGTGCTTTTTTGCGACCAAGGTCCGGAGGGCTGGAGTCAGAAGTTTCAAAAAACCCGACATGGATCCGGAGTCATTTTATTTTCGGCAAACGCCGGAGTCTGCGGGATCTTTATAAATGTCATTGCTTAAGTACAAACACAGCTTAATTTGAGTTGCATACATGGTTTTCGGAGTTTCAACAGGAGTCAGATTCCTAAATTTGAAAAAACCGGAGTCGGAACAGGATTCAAATAGTTTAGAACAAGAGCGGAGTCGCTAACTTAATCCGACACTGGAAAAACCTGTAAACGCTTTTGCGCTTTAAGTTACAATAGTAGGCTTTTTGCCGCATGTGACCAACGGCGCGGAGTAAGTGGGGTTGGGCGCCGGCAGACTATTTGTGACGCTCCAAAGTTAGTATTCTAAACAAAGCGAGTTTTTAATCAAATTTTATTTCTCTGCCTTGTTAGGACACCCGGGAGATGTTGATATGGGTCCTTCCTTATGTTCCAACCAAGATACCATGCTTATTCTTTCGGGCATATTTCTGTTCAACAAACCATGGTCTATAAGAGTGAAATTGAAAACGTTTCTCCACATACTTGACCATTTACAGCAGGGCCACCAACGTGGTGCCCGCGGGCACCACGTCGCCCGCAAGGACCATGTACCCCGCCCGCGGGCCTGTTATGAAATGATCAATGTCTTCACATTAACGAATATCAATGATAAAGTAACTGAAGGCAAATTGAGCAAAATTTTTATTTCATAAGTTTGTATCAAACTAGTAGTCCTTCACATTAATCGGTACACAAGAAGTAGTTCGCAGTTTCATAAAGGTCGCTGACCCCTGATTTACAGTGTAACTGCTTTTTGAGGAGAATTATGGGGTTCGAAAACGGGGAAGTACACTCTCATGGCGTAAGTAGCCTAGAGATGTTTAGGGTCTGACAAAATACAGTACAAGGGCATTATTTATCAAATAAAGCTTTTAAGAAAAGCCTTGTTAATTAGCGAAATGAAAAACCCTATAAATGAATGCACAATCAGAAATAGCTTCACTGTGTGCCCTTACAACACAGTTTGATGCCTTATCAACAAAACTCAATGTGTTTGAAGCATCTCTTAAAGTGCACATTTTAAGATTTATTGCAGTGTTGTTGTTACACAATACAGACTAAGAGTACAACAATCCGCTTACAAGTCTCGCAATTTCCCTCTACAGGCAAAGGATCGCACATGAGCGAACTGCGCAATTGCAGTAAGGGTGGCTAGCCCTATGGCCCTGATGAGCCTCGCGTTCATTTATCCAGGCCTACCTAAATGCCTAAAGTTCTATACGTCCAGAAGTCAGACTTCCACTAGATCAACGTATTTTGTGTAGTGATTGTTGAAAAAATGTACTATGTCTAGCCCACGTCTTCCTTTGTTTTGTACTGCATAGCACCAAGGCACCTTTAGAGCTTACGACCAATGTTACATATTTGCGCAGCCTGGTGTTTAGACAAGCAGATGGAGTTAATTGTGAAGTTAGAAGAGTCTATTCAGCAATCATCGCTAAGTTGTCCCAAAACAGAGTAGTTTAGTCAGTGGATTATGGACGTTGCATCCACGTAGGCCTTAGTCTAAATTTGTTAACATTTGTAGGCTATTTCAGATACAAAATGTTAATCTAAACATGTGCCATACTCCAGGAGATTAACAAATCCAGACATCAGCAAGGTTTATGCATGCGTATCGCGGCCAGTAAAAATTCCAATTCGCACGCTTTATATGCATATTTCACTTAAGCTCACAGTGAAGTTCATCAATTTGCGCTTATGAAAGAAAACGTTCATTGCGACGCACATGCAGGGTCGGATTAAGGAGGGGGTCAATAGGGCCAATTGCCCCGGGCCCTCCGTTTTATAGGGCTCCCCCGCAGGGGCGCACGCAGGGGGGACTGAGAGGCTAGAGACCCCCCCTTAACGGAAATCGCCTAAACACAAATTTGTTGCTGACATTTGTTAAAACACAAAACTATTCCGCACATGCATACATAGCTATATAAAGATTTCGATTATAACTAGTGGTGTAGTGATCTGTTATCTTGTTACGTTACGAATTTTACACTTCAATTGCAGTGAGCAAATCGTGCCAAGACTATAGGAAAGCTATGGGGCGCTGTTCTTAAAAATATTATATCGGACAGATTTAGCACAAAAGCTGCTATCTCTGCGCATATTTAGCTATCTCTGCGCAGAGATAGTAATCTCTGTGCACATTTAGATACATCTGCGCATAGATAGCTATCTCTCCACGCATTTAGCTATCTCTGCACGTATTAAGCTATCTCTCCGCAAATATAGCTATCTCTCTGTGCATTTAGCTATCTCTGCGCGGATTTAGCTATCTCTGCCCATGTATAGCTAAATCTGCATGCATATATAGCGCTGAAGCGTGTCGGAGGAAAACATGGTATTTTGTCTGAAGAAAAACTTGGTGTTCTGTTTCAGTAATCCAGACATAAGCTAGGCTACTGCAAGGCATGAATTCCCTGGCGTCATGTAAAGCTAGGTGGTTTCAGGTCTGAAATATACTGGTTTGATAATAACATTGGTTTGTGCAGACGATGAGCTACAGTAAACTTGTGGTGGTGGTCTCAGTGTTAGTGCCATTTTTTGCTTAAAGTTTCAAAGAGGATCTCGTCAAGTCTGACCATTCCAGCTGTTCTCACCAGG
>JGI24022J15233_10005911_pt1 | contig 13129 bp, 7 predicted proteins | sample Ectturendosymbi2_FD_15233 | JGI IMG/M metagenome (IMG submission 15233)
CACACCTCCTTTACGTACTTGTCGTTTGTTTCAACCCCCTTGGCTATAAATAAGTTGCGAAAGCAATTGTATTGTTTGGTAAATTTATTGACGAAACTCATTGTCGTGCAGCGCTTAAGGGATCGCGCCCCCTGGACATTTATTGACGCACCCACCAGATTAAGAACCACTGCTCCAAGAGATTACAAAAACAAAATTTACAGCAGCTGAACCTGAACCTAAGCACTGTAGTGTGATACGTCGGCCATTCAATGCCTGATGCTTTCGATGACGGCAAAATCCTGTAAATCACAGGAAGTTCCATCCATGCTGAAAACACGAGCATCTTGGGTGGAACTGCAGGGCTGTTAGGAAATCATCATGAATTGGAGCACAAATTAATTACGCATCTATCAACATCAAAATTTCACGCTATTTAATAACAAAATGCAAATACTACCACCACACACACGTTACAGCACTCAACCTTTTTAAGTTTTATGTGAATATTCAAAAACCATTTGAAACTCGCTTGAATCAAATCAAATTTTAACGATTTGAACCAGAACTTTTCGAATTACAAAAAATATGCTTGGCTAGATTTTACAGCTCTCCACGAGCAGGAATTCACGCTGTAGGGTACATCATGTGTTGATTGGAAATGCCGGGGAAAAACATCTTGGATTGCGCAAAAGATAGAGAGCAGTTGTAACAGCACTAAGGCGACGAGATAAATAAGGCTGAAACAAATGTAACAAAATGCTTGAATTTTAATTTTTTTCAGTTCATATCCGTTCTGTAAAATCTTGTAGTCTGTATCAGTCAGAATTTTTTTCCAAAACACAATACAAACGCACAGAGAATCTCCTGCGTTTAGCGCTCTGCTTTAGAATTCTGCGAACAACAAAGCACCTCGCGATTTCGGCGATCGTGTTTCGGAACAACCACTGCTAGACGCAATAACAAACTGCTTTGTTTTGTCACAAACCGAGTGACATGGCAAAGTGTGCCTAAAACAAAATGAGTTCGAAATAACCTGGCATGAGTTGTCGTACCGGAAAGAATTACGGTGAAGGTTCCGATTCCGTTTCCAGACATGTGGTAAAAAAATTCAAACTCGAAGTTGTTACCGAAATCTTCTACTTTGAAGAGCTGGCTTTGTATTCGGTATAGTGAACCCTCAGCAGGATAGTCTTCGGCCACGGGTGTAAAGAGGTAATGTCCATCTTCTGTATGCAATTTCATTAGAGTATCAACATGCTTTTCAAAAAATTGTCCTCAATCGCCTAAAGGCGGTGTGCATTGCCCTGGGCAGTTTCGGAAAAAATAGTCTCTTGCTTCAAATATATTTGTTATAATCATATAACGAACCATTCGCAATCAGACGCTCGTCACGCACTTGACATGCTCATCATGAATCATTTAACACGAACTGTTCTTAATTGTACACACGTTTTGATAAAAGCGAACGACTGAATGAAACGAGCAACTCTTTTTCGTCAGCAGGGATGTAGCAAGCAGATATTTAACCTGCGGACGCATAATGCACCGTCTATCAACAGCCTTGCTACAGCTTATGACGTTAACACCTCGGAGGCGGAAGAATAAAAATAAACTAGTATTTTCATTTTGTGAATGAAGGGCGAACTTCAGCTCAGAAGTGATGTCTTCTAAACAAAATGAACGAGGCCTCGTTTATCCCGCGCGTCGGAATATTACCGCTTTGCAAAGTGTGGTCTTGAGGTGGACCAGTTAACGGCCAAAACGAGCCGGGGCCTTTGTTTACTTCCCACTTGTGCTCATACTTTGGATCTGGTGTCCATCCGCAGTTGTCACTCCCCTCAAAATTGCAGCTAGACGGCACTATAACGACAAAGAAATAATGAGAATGCAATTAAGCGTCACGTTGCAACAGGCTGGTCTTCTGCAGAAAACTGCCAGGTTAAAATTTTATATCGCTTTCCAAAACTAGGTAGGTCAACAGCAAAACAGTGAAATGCCTGTTGGGGATGCAATTGCACAAGGACACTGTGAAGAAAGAAACTAAAGAAACTGATATCTATTAGTTCTGACCGAACGCTATGTTACAAAACAAACTGCATTTAATCTTTTCAACATTTCCCACTTTGGCACGTTTGCTGCAAGAACATGATACCACATCATAAATTTCAAACACCAATACTATTTTTAAAATTTTTATTTTGAATTGTTCCTTACATTTTTCGCAGTTGTCACCAAAATACGGTTCGGCGCACTGGCACTGATAAAAGCCGACGTCATCATGGCACGTCCCTCCGTTCAGGCAAGGCGAGGAATCGCACTCATTTATTTCCGTCTGGCACCGATCGCCGGTGTAACCGATCGCGCACTCGCACAAGAATCGATCAGGAGCTAACGTGCACGTGCCTCCGTGTTGACATGGTAACGACACGCAGTGATCCACTGAGACATACGAGTTTGCACCAATCAAAAAACGCTTCAGTTACTCCACTAATTAGAACAGGAGATCAAAGCACGCTCAAAATCCTAAAAAAGATCTTGGTAAAGCCGAAGATAGTCTCTTCGCATATCAACTAAAGACAAGGTTCAGGAATTTTTAAACTGACCGTAACGCGTTTCTTACCAGTGCAGCCCCCGGACACAACATACAGGACTCCAAGACATTCATCAGCCCTATACTGTTGCTTCACAATATCTAAGATCGAACCCTTTCCGTCCCGCGTCCGTCAATTTTTTTGCAGAATTTGCGCAGGTTTGCACCATCATAACTCGCCAGGCGATTGAGCTAGAGAGCTGTTCAAACCCGGTAAAGATGCGGTAAGTCTTGTAGTTTAGATTAAAAAATGGAAAGTTTTGGGTTTTTGTGGGTGACGTCATAATTGGAGTGAGTTTCGGGATTTTTTGATGACGTCATCGGGACCTGGGCGCCAACGCCAAGTGCCAATTGTTTGGCTCGAGTATTTATTAGAAAATAGGCTATAATACGAGTGTTCAGAGGTTTTGATTGTCCTTCTCATGTTTCTGGTTCAAACGTTATGGCATAAAAGCAACAAACTAATTAAACCCCTAGGGCCTAGAGAATTAATTAATTAATTTGCGTTGTTTTGGCTATAACTTTCTAACCACAAACGCTAGAAGGCCAATCAAACCCGAATTTTCGCCTGCTTTTTTAAAAAAAAGATACAAAAATTGCCCTTTGCGGTTGGGGTCCAGAGCCCGATGACGTAATTAAACAAATCTTAAACCTACACCAATTATGACGTCACCCACAAAACAACTAAAATCCAAAACGTCCCATTTTTCAATCGAAAGTACAAGACTTTCCGCATCTTTCACGGGCTTGAACAGCTCTCCAGCTCAATCGGCTGGCGAGTTATGGCCTTCAGCCAAAATGGCCAAGGCTATCTATTGTGGGATTTGATTTTTTACCAAAATTTAATTTTGAGCCATAATTTTGGAACCAGAAACGCTAGGACGTCAATCAAGAGCTCTGAAGACGCGTATTATAGCGTAGTTTCCAGCAAAACTTGAACCAAAAGATTGGCTTGTTGGGTTGGCGCCCAGGGCTTGGTGACCTCGGTTAAAAATGCGTAAACGTACCCCAATTATGACGTCTTCGACAAAAAAAAACAATATCCAAAACTTTCCAATTTTTTACAAATATAAATTACAAGACTTCTCGCATCTTCAGAGGGTTTGAACAGCTCTCTAGCTCAGTCGGCTGGCTAGTTATGGTGCAGCAAAGTTCAACAATAAAAGCAGCGCTCGCGAACTGCAAGGAACCAAAAACAACAAAACGCTACAAAATGGGCTGCACACTATTGTGTAGTGTGCTAATGTGTGGTGTGCAGCTTCACAACGTGCGTTCGCTACCGTTGTTGCAACTTCGATAAATAATAAAGGCACTTTTTCTTGAAATTTGCAGGAGCGAAAGATTTACTACAAAAATCTTTCCGTTTTACGTCATTAACGGAGCTTAGTAACAACACATGGCAACGCGAAATGGACTTCTGTCAGATACCTTTCCAATCGCAATTTGGAAACAGCCAAAAACGCGCATGTTACAAGACAGTTACTACTGTAAAAAAGCAATCGAAAGCGACAGTTCCGTGGTTAAACAAAAGCATTTTTGGTTGATATGTAACAACTGGAAAAAATTTGCTTTTATAATCTCTAGATACAGTAGGCTGGCGGAAAAAACTCATGCCTTAACACATAATAGCAAGATTCACCGCACCATACTGTTTGATAAAATGTCTTCTGCTGGTTACTCTTTAGCAACAGCGAGCTGACATTAACGAATAATTCCGGCGATACGAGATCTTCACAAATACTTTCCTTTGCATTTTAAAGACCCTGTGATACGTTTTATGACAACAACAATAAACTGAATAAAAAAATTTCCAAAATACGTTAAGAAGCAACTTTTCAAACAATTTTGAAAAACTCTTGTTGACAACAGTAATTTTATTTCGATACTGCGTTGATTTTCACGTCGTCTTATCAATCAAACGGTTTAACAGTCACCAGCATAGCGGCTGTAAGGAAAAATATGGGTGGTTGTAGCTAACAATACCATCTGCTACACCCATGCCATACCGTGGTCGCAAGTGGGTCCGGCCCAGCCAACCTTGCAGAGGCATTCAAAGCTGCCCCCTTCTCCAACAACGCAAAGTCCGTCATTCATGCAAGGATTAGGTTGGCAGGGTAAGTATTCCTCACACGTCGGGCCTCCCCATACAGCTTCGCATTCACATCTGCAAATTTTGTATAACGAAACTGTTAGGTCTGCACGCGTCACTCAATGCCGGATTAACCATTCTGCTACTACAGTAAGTAGGGTTGTACTATTCGGATAACGGTTAACCAAGGCATTTTCAGCTATCCGATATCCGGATAACATTTTGTCGGCTAACCGGATAATAAAGGAGTAACATTATTACTGCTTTTTTATGTTTGTATGACGTTAAGCAACTTGGAATTGCCTTGTTCTCAACTACAGGCGACCTATCATCCCACAGTTATCTTACAGTGATACGCTGACCTTAAAACCTTTGTTTGGTGTTCATGTATTCTCTAGAATAGGGGTCTCCAAACTACGGCCCGTGGGCCAAATCCGGCCCGCAAAGCCATTTCATCCGGCCCGCGAAGACATTTTGCCAATAATAAAAAATATTACGAAAAATGTTGATTTGGTAGAATGTAGCTTATCCCGAAACACATTCCGTGTTACTATGATGTCTGACCTTCGAACCTTCTGGTAATAGCTTATGTGGCCCTCGGACAAAAAAGTTTGGAGACCCCTGCTCTAGAATGTCGGAAAAATTCGTTCTATTACGTTACAAAGTAACTGATATTCGACAATAAAATTTTAAACCTCCCGGCATGAAAAAAGGGATTCAGTCGAAGGGCTTCGAGTCGAGTGTATGGCCTATGCTTTTTTAGTGTCTAAATAAAAAAAACACTGAAATGGAATTCAAACGTTTCAAAAGTGAAAACCTTGTGTGAGGCTACTTCCACGGTTCAACAAATGTCGAGACGGCAAAGTGTGACACCTGTGGAACTAATATTTCCTGCAAAGGAGGATCAACAGCAGCTATAAGAAACCACTTGCATTCGAAACACAAGATTCAGGTTGATGCAAAGAAGACAAAAGCGCATGTTCCTTCTTTGGCAGTCACTTCTACAGGTAAAAGCAGGATTGACAACCTTTTTAGACCAGTCAAAGACTCGGAGATAATTGTTGCAGAGTTGGCAGCTGTTGACAGAGTTTCTTTTAACACAGTTGCTACCAGCAGACAAATGAGGCATGCGTTTCTAGCAAGAGGATACAAGTTACCAGACAGAGCGAAATGTTAGAAATGTTGTCATGACATTCTTCTATCAACTGAAAAGCAATATAAAAGGAAATATCAAAATGAGAAAAGGGGCTGGAGAATTCTGCTCTATTACGCTTGACGAGTATACAAGCACAAGAAACAGAAGATACATGAATCTAAACCTTCACTGCGATGAAGAGCACATTAAGGAAAAATAAACATTACAAATTTGTGTTTTTCCGTTGTACTGTATAAAATGTATAAAGTTGTACTGTTTAGAAGTCTGGAATGATGCGAGAAGGATGACCCCGAGATTAATGGATTCAAAGCAAACAATTTGGTAAATCTGGCTCGACATGCCAAACGTTACAGGAAAAGGCTTTTTTCTGTCCGAGCACAGTGGCGTAGCCAGTCCAAAATTTTGGTGGGCCAATATGTTTCATTTTAGGCGAGCAACATTATTTTGTTTGGGTTACCGCTTCTCAGAGCACAAAATGAATAGATATGCTAAAAATTTAGTGGGGGAAATGGCCCCTTGGCTACGCCTATGTCCGAGCACAGTTCAAAGGGGTTTAGCTGTTCCTGCGCTATTCTAAAAAACTAACAGAGACACGGTGTGCTACTAATGCTAACGACAGGAAAAATATTTTGAACCTTGAGTTCGGCGAACAGTCACGCAAAACAAAATTTGGTAAAAGGGCGAAAGGCTGCATTGCCAACGGCGAGCGTATGTAGTGCTGGGACGGTGTGGCTTTGGTTTGATCACGTGGCAATAAGCTGCGAACCATATTGCAAGTTCAGTTTCACCGCGCTATCTCACTGGGCGAGGCTGCTTTTAGTTTTTCAGTAGGAACTTGCAGATGCAGTTTCCAGTACCTAAGCAAAGGGTAGGTAAAAGTGCTGGCTTTTAAATTCGATAATGGCTACCAGGTTACTCGTTAAAGCGAACAATCCTAAAATGATCCCTGCCCGGTGAGATATCCCCACCAAGCGATATACCACTGCAGTGAATTCTGCAAGTTCAACAGAATTTTCGAAAATCTTTATCCTCTGACAGGCCCGTAGCGAGGTTTCAAGGTTTGCGGGGCAAGGTACACTTTTAGAGGGGAAAGATATTTGGTTTTATTATGCGTTCGAAAGAATTTTTTCTGGACACAACACAATTTGGGGGGCACAAAAATATTTGGGCGGGCACTGTCCCCAAATGCAACCCCGTAGTTACGGGCCTGTCCTATGATCTTCACAGCATTGCCATCAGAAGCAAGGGTAGTCAACGCCTGTCATTTTTTAATTTGAGAAAGATATCAATCACTAGCCACAAAAAGCGGCATGAGCTAGCTTTAATAAAACTGAGCGGTGACTATTTGTTTTTATGCAGCGATTATACAAACTAAGTACATGCAAAAAGTATTTTACCGTAAGACTATCTGCAAATGCGTGAAACCTTCACCACTGGTGAACATAAAATTATCAGCTCACCGGTAATCGTTGCCCTCTGCGATGCACGTTCCTCCGTTTGTGCAAGGCTGGTGAAAGCATGCTTCATAGTCTGTATATCAGAGTGAAGCCGATCAAAAAGAGCGCGAAACAGACTTCAAATTTGGGCGCCGCATGCGTTGGACACACCCAGCTTGCACAGTCACACACAATTATCAACGCGCACTGATACGACTACGCTGCAACGGCTTTGCATTCGAAAAACAATTGCTAGCACCTTTCACGCCATGCATGACAAGGAGTTCACCGAAGCCTGAAGGAAGGGGTGTTACAGTGCACTAAAACCTGTGCTTAAGTTTGCATAATTTGTTTGCCTTCTACCAGGCCTACAACCAAGGGGGGGCAACCGGACAATTGCCCTCCCCCGAAATTTTTAAAAACATGCTCAGTTGTTAGGTACAACAAGTTACAATAATTTTGCCCCTGCCGAAAACATCAGCTGGTTGCGTTTCTGCTTTCTACCAATGTAAACAAAACGTTTTTCTCAAAAACATATGGAAAGCATACAGCAACGCACGCGAGCGTATCCCCTAAAGTGCATTCAGGGCTGCAACCTGATATTTTTTGGAGGGCAAAATGATGGCAACTTACTGTTTTACCTAACAACTAAAAAGGTTTTTGCGTTTTCAAAAGGTTTTAGAAAATTTCTGGGAGGCCAATTGGCCGGTTGCTCCCCTGGTTGCGGGTCTAAGTACGCAAAACATATCAGCGAAAGGTTAAAGATAAAACAGATCGGATGATAAAGGGACCAATCGAAATACACGTACAACCGCATGTGCCAGCCACATTACTGCAAGCAACCAAAACAAATTATTTTAAACGTAATCAACGATTCAGTATGCTCTTTGTTCTACAGTTTGTCAGCTTATGAAGTTAGTCACCAAGTGCTCTCAATATCAGTTGTGTTTACAGAAAGAAATTCGAGATTGGATATGGTTGGGACACGTGACTTTGGTGACGGCACTTGGCGGCAAGCCGAAGCCTGAAATTTGCACCTCCCCTAGGCGGTTGAGGTGAACGCTCTTGCCAAAGGAGCGCTACGGCGATTCACTCAGTGGCCGCGGATCGAACACCCGACCTTCAAATTGAGAGGTGGACATTCTACCACCGAGCTATTGCCGCCCCAAAGTGGTTTGCCATGTGCAAACAAAAGCGCGTGCTAGTATTTACCGCAGTTGCCACTCAGCGAAACGACGATGTCATCAATGGCGACGTCTCCGCGGTTGTCGTCATCGATCAGTGACATTGATTCTGTGATGACTTCAAACGTCAGGTGGAAATCTTCTGGCGCACTGAGAAAAGAGCTTTGTGATGCAGTTTGAGCTAATATTATGAACAGGGTGTAGCCAGCCCAAAATTTTTGAGAGGACCAAAAAATTTAGGAGGGCAGAAATGTTTGACTTTAGGCGAGAAACAGTATTTTGTTTGGGACATCTCTTACCAAAGAATATAATAACTGGATATGCTAAAAATTTTGGGGAGCGCCATGTCCCCCTGGCTACGCCTATGATTATGCATTGGTGAAAGATCTGACAAACATCAGTTTAGCGCAAGAAAGCTTGTAGTTGTTTGCATAGGACGCTTACCGGTAAGTAAGTGACAATTATATACGAAAAATCAGCTTTACCACGTTTTGTCATTCACTTTTACACCCGCTTTTCCTCTCGGAAGGGAGCAACAGTCCCAGGAGGTCAGGTCACACTTCAAGCTTTTCAGCAACTTCTGATAGCTCCGTTGGCTTCAAACCAAAACGGGATCAGGCCAGGTCGGTGACCTAATCACACTACCTGGCTGGTCCTTGATCGACCTCTGGGGCGCTTTCCGATTGATGTAGCCGGCGGGACTTGCCTCGCCAACTTTTCTTGGGTCATTCTGGTCATGTGGCCAAACAATCGAGCTGGGATCTCTCTATTCGGAGAAGTGGCTCTATACTCAAGTGCTAACGAATTTCACAGTTGCGTAATTTGCCGCCAAGCGTCACGCCGTGAACTCTGCAAAAATTCCATCTTTGCTGCTGGAACCAGAGATGGCAAACTTTCGATCATACACCAAGAACCACAGCAATAGGTGGGATCGGAACAAAGACAATTTCGAAACTGCATTTTTTGCGGTGTTTGAAAGTTCCTTTTTGTTACCACGAAATGATAAAGCTCATGCAACAATGTGTGACTTGGTGTTCCGGAGACCAGAGAGACAAAAAACGTTATCTTTTAGTGCAAATTGTCATTCCCGCTTGGTCGCACGTAGCAGAAAACCTATCAAGTGCATGTTGAAGTACCAAAGCGTCCGCAAAAAGCAAACGGTTGATCCTGCAGCTTCCAACAGCGACACCCTCATCGACTCGGTTGTGCCTGTCTATCTGACTGAATTAGACTATGAAGAGGAGTGGTGACAGCACACACCCTTGTTGCAGTCCACGCCCACTGTGAATGTTTCTGACTTAACTCCGCTGACACGGTCAAAGTTCTGAGTAGGAATACAATGGCTTGACGTCCAGCAACAGGCGGCCGTGAACACTGTCACAACTACGTCGTGCTTATTTGCATAATTATTGATGTATTTCATTTCTTAAACATAACTGAAAATGACATAACTAAAATGTGTAAAAAAGTGGGCAACTACGAAGTTGATGACTGAAAACACGTGCGTAGAGCTTGATAAATGCCGTGAAAACTAACTCGTAATTCTAGCAAAACCATTTCTATCCGTTTTGATTTCAAAGAATCCTGATAAATACACACCTTATCGTAAAATTGGCGTACAACCATTCTCTTCGGGCTTGCTGGCCTGCCACACTCCACACCGGTGTCGCCAGAGGTCTGTCATCGAAGCTCATGTAGAGAGCGAGCTGGCCAACAGTCGCACCATACATGTAGTACCTGCATGTACAGAAATCGATCTCGCAGAGGACTCATTTAGAATCTTCGTCTCTCGATATAGTTTTCCGCAATGTTTTCAAACAACCATTTACGAGTTTCACCAAGACGTTGCACGCAAGCGTTACTGATCAAGATGCTTCCAGTTTTGGGTAACAAGCGTGGCAACAAAAGAATAAGGAACCTTTGTTGAAACGGTAAAACAGAACTTGAAAGTTTCAATTCTTCTGCTAAAAGTTAAATAGTTCTTGTCAAGCGACCACTCGCAGATAGTCAGTTTGTGAAGCATTGCCAAGACTGTCTGAAATTAACCGAAGCGAAATAATATCGAGCGATGCATTTAGGGGAGTTAAAAACTTACCAAAATTCCAGCTCCGTGCATTTCATTCCACTTCCCCGCACCAACGGGCTGACAAATCTCGCCTTGTCTCCAGCCACACGACCGGTGGCTTCAGCATAAACGTAGAAGCCGCTGCCTGTTGTGTGATCCCCGGTCGGTCCAGTGAGTTCGGAAGGTGTGCTGCCGCTCCATCTCTTCCACACAAAGTCACCTTTAATTTTCGCAAAAAAAACATACATTTTGACGAAACATTAAACGACAGTACATTTTGACGAAATAATAAACGCCATACATTTTGAAAAAATACATTTTGACGAAATAATAAACGACATACATTTTGAAAAAATACATTTTGACGAAATAATAAACGACAAGGCAATCAGCCCGTTGAGCACGCAAAGCAGTGGGGCAGCTATAAAATGTAAGAAAACCAAAACGAGCAATGATGCAGGTGTACAACTATCTTTAGCTTTTTTTCATAAAACCACTTCACTATCGTATTGACAGTAACGATAATAAGGCGACTTTGCATACTGTATATACCAGGGGTGGCCAACCAGTCAGGGTCAAGAGCCACATTTCTTACTGTGTTACCGCAAAGAGCCACATCATACACATGGGCACACGTGAACATCACCCCATCTTTTCCCACTCACACACATACCTTTGCTCAGCTAGATTTGTTGTAAATATCACACACCAACACGACAAAGACAGAACGTACGAGACATTTATTGCTATAGACGTTATTTAGTGGGTTGCACAACCTATAGGTATATACTTTTTTGTTTTGGTGAGCAGTACCCCCCGCCCCGGGGCATCATCAGATCTCTGCACCCCCCGGTGGCACGCGACCTTCTCCGTCGTCTTTTCTTTATTGATTTAGGTGAAATGTGTTGTCTTTAGGTGAAAACGGGTTATTATTTGACCTGCTGTTGATTCGTTCCTTCGTAAGGTTGCTGACAGTGTTAGCATTAGACAAATCAGGCGTCATGGCATAGGCTATGATAGTTAAATGCCTCATATCGAAATTGTTTTTTGTTGCAGTGATCCCAAGCAGTCAATTCATACGCATATTGGAACCACGGCGTCGGAAGGATTTTTTCCAGGGGGGGGGCAATAGTGGATTTTTCCAAAGGTGCCAAAAAGATTTTTCCAGAGGGGGAAAAGTAGTGAAATTTAATTTTACCCACTCGAAACGAACAAAACAACCTTTTTTGCTAAGAAGTTCATAAGAAACTGTCAAATTTCAAAATCCACGGGGGGACGAGGCTCCCCTGACCCCTTTCCGATTCCCATGATTGGAACCTTCTAATGAATCTTTAAATATAGTGCAGCATCAAACAGGAACAAATGCAACGCAAAGACTTTGAGATGCATGTTTAAAGTCTAGCGTTTTGCATGTGGGAGTGAAGACGTTACACAATACAATACAATACTTTGACAATGTTTTACAACCCCACATTAACCTGTGACATCATCTGTGTACGAACAAACAGGATCGTCTTGGTCTTCGAAATCGCAAGAACCTTCGGAATACTCGCAGTACAGTCCGACGTAATTATCAGGGCAAGAGCAGCTGAAGCTTTGGTAGTCATCGTTGCACGTGCCACCGTTCTGGCATGGATTGCTTAGACACTGATCGACGTCTGCGCAACATTTAACAATTGTGACGACGCGAGAAATACAAAAACGTTTCAGTTTAGGACAGGGCAGAACGCAAGCCACATTTAAAACACTGTTCTAGGGAAGTTTAAAAGAACATGCTAACTAGACCGACGCACGCGATATTACATCATTCAAGAACTGAGGAAATTGTTTGTTTTAATCTGATGTAATAAGAGTGGGAAACAGTTTCCCACTGCTTAATTCAAACATGCCAGTTTGGAACTACATGTGTGAAACTTTACGAACTCGATCAACAGGAGTACACCCTAGCGAGTAGAAATCTATCTCTGAGAAGGCGTGTTCAGGTTTACGTTGTTGCTATACAGTTAATGAAAAGATTTCCAGCAGATGACAAACATCTTTGCTTCGAAAGCACAGCTTATTGAAAAATAACTTAAAATTTCAAATATTTCACAAAAGTATAGATCGTCAGGAGTCGCGAGACGCACTTCGCGCTTGTTCTTTCTGGTCTTGAGATGCTTATGATTGAAGCTGTACGTGAAGCTTTTTAGTTTCGCCAGCAAAAGCAAATCGTCGACTACGGTGTGGTGCCACATGCGAACATTGCTGCAGATTGTTTTTGCTGACGCCACTAGTTGATTACACGTTGTTTTGCATCAGGCGTTTTTGTCACCTGGAATTTCTAGAAAACGCTCGTTTATAACGACTAGCGAACCGAGAAGACAGTTTTGGTAACAGATATGTCTTGAGCGCGTTGGTGCTGACAGGTTATAAAACACTATCTGATACAAATCAACCGTCTACAAGTCCAAATGCAAAAATATTTTTTAAAAATTTACATTGCTTGAAGGCCTATTGTGTCAACGGCAACGCTGTTTTACTTTCTTCTTCTTTTGGGCGAGTTGTTACTGTTCACTGCCAGGCCGCACTAGATCTCGGGGCAAATGTTGAGCAGCCATTCAATTGTTTCATCGTCCAGAACCGTCAGG
>JGI24022J15233_10005912_pt1 | contig 13129 bp, 7 predicted proteins | sample Ectturendosymbi2_FD_15233 | JGI IMG/M metagenome (IMG submission 15233)
ACCTCACTAATTAGTTTTTGTAACTTTTCTACTTTTTTATTACTATTTTTTAATTTTTTTTATATTGCTAAAAATATTCTAACCACACCAGAATCCTCTTAAATTCGATCCACTCATCTATGTACATAGGCATGCGGTTTCACCTGTACATTTTCTTCACCATGTTCTACGTTCATTCGTTTTTGTTTTTCTTTCCATAATGCTTATTTGATGTCCAACTGTTGTTTCTCAACACTCGTCAAAATGTGATAAACGGGGTTGGTTGACTAGATGACCGCCACGGTCTTTCGCCAATCCTATATGACACAGCGCCCCTCTTTGTTTACATTGGTCAGCTATTGTGCCATTGTGTTTTCATTTGCTCTAATGTTCGCTAATGGTTGGTTTACTGCATGCGATGGCTTTTATGGTGCTTCTGCTTGCTGGCTGAGTCATATGAAACAATAAACCATTACCATACTGTCATGTATTTCTATCCTTAACTTTTTTTAGTTCAACTATCCAACTAGTTTAAGTTTTGCGTGTTCTTTTTGAAAGAAACAGATTGCCAAATTTTAATCGATAGTTTGCACATTAACATGCTTTTGTAATGGCTCAGCATCGAAAAACCTTTGAGAAAGATGTTTTTGAATACTAATTTGGCGGGAAGTAGTTGAATGGTACAAACGACCTAACAAACGAGAAATAACTGATAACCATTATTACAATGAAGATACTTCAAGTGAAAGGTTAATGTTGTAACGAACAGACAGATCAGATGTAATTTCTTGTGGTCGCGTTTCCGAATGTCGGCCATTGGAAACAAACAATGAGAACAACTTTTGCTTTTGTTGCTAATAAATCAAAAAACTTGAAAAAAAAACTAGGAACAAGTTTGACAGTACCCGGGTAGATCCCAAAAACTGTCCCGATCCTAACGAAAACTATTCGAAACCCCTAACGTTAAGAGCTTTACAAAGTCATTTTACATCACGGCTGAGTAAACTCATTTTTTAATTATTGTTTTCCATATTTTCTAGAAAACCACTTCCTTTACCCCTAGCACGCAAGTCTCGTCCTTGATAAGGCATGAATGACCTTGGTTGGGATCGACAGCAGGGGTTTCCAAACTACGGCTCGCGAAGCCAATTCATCCGGCCCGAAAGACATTTGTCAATAATGAAAAAATAATATATTTACGAAAAATTTATTGATTTGGTAGAATGTAACATATATCCCGAAACAATATCATTATGTAAAATGTCCGGTCCTCCAACTGCCGTGTAATAGCTAATGTGGACCTCTGACAAAAACGTTGGGAGACCCTGATCTACAGTAACAAACGGTACGAAGAGAAAGGATGAAGGCTGTTCTTACAAAGTCAACCGCTGGAATTTAATTTTCAAAGTACTCACCACGCCAAATCCTTGATATGAATTGTGGGCACAATATTCGTTCCCGTTCCAAAGCACTGCAAGGCCGGAGCGTCTCCTAACCACGCTGTCTAGATAAGAAAAAATTGATGTGAACGCCAAAAAGAAAACAAGCGTAACATATTGCTGTTGTTACTGCACAAAAAATCGCTCCTCACCTTAAAAAGAAAATGAAATATATTTTCTCCCATTCCGTACATCAAGCCAGACGCAACAACATAGGTTTGAAACTTTGATTTGTTCTGAAAAATCAAAAATGTCATTGAAATAAATTTTGACATGCAGCTCAGACAATATCGACATTGATGAACAAGTATCTAAATACATTTATTCCACATTCTTTATTCCACATTCTTTATGTATTCAAATAACGGCAATGTAACTTGGCAGTGATAATGAATTGTTTATTTCTATTATTCATTTATTTTTTCAACAAACAATTGCTTAAAATTTCTGTTGCCCTGAGCTTGCTATTTAAGAAACTTTCATAGCTTTCCAAGGGACAGAATTCTAGTGCATGAAGTTACAAAAAGTTCAGCGTATGGCAAGGCAGGAAAACACAGAAGCACACTGAACAACATCACATTGTTCCTACCGTTTTACCAAACTTTATGACCATTTTTTCAGCACTAATGTGTTCTTTGAAGTTGGGATGGGGTTTCCTTCTTCTGTAGTCATCTTCTGTAAATGGAATTTCAGGATCATCCTGAAAACATGTGTGATGTTGTAAATTGTTCATGTGGAACCAGATGAAGGCTTTCAATGATAAAAATACTGGCACTTGAGTTGCAAGTGTTTAAATTGCGATTTCCTCAAATAACAGTCGTCAACGGAACAGGTTGCATTTACAGGCTTGCCTATGTGAATGGGATTCCCACAGGATATGTTTCATCAAATGTGGAAATGAACTGTAAATTAGTACCATGTCCCATCCTAAGTAATTTTAACGTTAGCAGGAATATGCTGAAGTCAAATACCACTGTTATATACTCACAGCATAGAAACCATTAGACGACGCGGCTGAGCGCCATGGCGTTGCGACGCGAGGCCACCGAAGATCAGGTGTTGGGCCATTTTTTAGGCAACAACCAAAAAAGTGTCACCTAATTTTCATTGACCCCCTCACAGCCGTGTCACTCCTAATTGGTGGTTTGCGTACCTTAGCCACGGATCTGTAGACGCTAGACATTAGACATGCAAATGATATAATGTACTTCGCATTACGAGTTTCATGGGAATCCCATGAGGCGGAATAGTCAAAAGTATCCATGTGATGGTATAGGACAGAAAAATGTGTCCTGCGTGCATTTATCTCAATGTATTTTCATCTCGTGCAACTTTTCTTCGGTAGTGCTATTAATATGTGAAGACTCATCAAGAAATCTTTTTCACAAGCAAGAGCTTGCCCAAAAAAGAAAAAAAATTAACAAAGTACTGGATTTTATAAACAGTTCCTTCTTCTACAAAACGTTGAAAACACAGAATGAAGGTAATACATCGGACGAAGTCCGAGAAAAAATGTAAAACGATTGACGAAAATTAGCTTAAATGTTTCTCACGACCTTGGGGTCACATAAACGTACGCAATTAAAGTTCTTCAAGACTATCACAAAGGTTCGTTGCTTGTGTTTACCGTAGGTGCAAAACAACTGCAAAGTATATCCGATTTGACCGCGCAAGCATGGTTTTGAACTGCCTTACTCACGGTCAAGCGAAAAGTTCGCAAGACCTCAAACCAACAACATTTTGGTCGTGACGTTAATTCTCTAACTTCGATAACTTGCACGAAACAAACAAAGTAACGTGGATTTATAATGTTGCGGATCACTTTCTTTTACTCAAAAAAGAAAATGTAAACGAACAAATACCGGATCGAGAGGCTTGCTTTTTGCCCATGTTAGCACGGTTGATAGAAGAATGAACATCTTTGAAGAGTCGAAGTGCTCAATTTCAGTATGCAGTGATGAAACTGACCAGACAGCTTCATCTATACAATCCACATCTTCTGTTATGTTGTATATGATGATGTCACATTCAAGCAGTTTCTCAAGCAGCTCTTCTCGAGTTTTAAACTGCAGAATGCAACACCATAGTGGCAGCATTTTACGAGAATATGACACAAAGAAAGTATTCTTAATGCAGTTATGTTCGACCCGCGGCCCGCATGCGGCCCAGTAAGCTTTCAGTTAATGTGTATGTGCAATAAAATGACAACCTGTATTTATTTTGAAAATCTTAAATTCGATATTTTCGATGCAAATGTCTTTAATACCTGTTTATCATGAACTACGCACTGGTAGATTTTCATGTGTCCACTGACACCTCGGTGCAAAACTGATTTCTAACTACTCTNGTTTTTCCATTAGCGCCAAACGTGCCTATGGCATCAGTTTGGGCGTGATTAAAAGTACCATACTCCGTTATCATTGCTGCTATTATTCGAATGCTTTCAGTATCTTAAACTACACTTTGGTGTGCTAAAACCATAAATAGCAGTGAGTCATTCAATGTGGGCCCTCATTTGATAGTGACATAATTTTTGGCCCACTAAGGCATTTCCGTTGGACATAGCTGATTTAGTGCAACTATAATCGTGTCATATTCATGAGAGTTTTGGAAACAACGAACAACAGCTTCGCGGAAAATCAGTCAAGGCAAATGAACTTTCCGAAAGAAACAGAACTAAAAGTTAAAAATTGAGGGGTTGAGATTTTGCTGAACGGTCACAACAACCAAAAGTGAGCAAAGGATAGATTGGAAATATCAACGCCGCCGTTACCTTTGAAAGAGAAAAGCAAAACATGTTTTTGCTGGTTGCGCCATTTCCTGGCAAAAATAATAAAAATTAGGGTTCTATATCATATACATTTTGTTCCACAAAAAGCTGGTGCCGACTGCCGTTAATTCTTAACCTTTGTTACTATTGTAAAAACTGCAGGCGTTGTCTTTACATCTGGCTGCTCACGGATCAACGCGTGCTGATTTTACGAAGCATGACCACATACTTGTCACTTTTGTATGTTGAATTTGCAGGTTAGCAATAGAAGGGGAATTATTTCCAAACATTAATACATATATCAGTGAATGTTATTTTCAAAAATCATTGTATGCTTATTGTTAAATTTGCCTATGATTAGCCCATACAAAATATTTTTGAAATAAGTCGATCAATTTTTAATAGAATTTGAGATAAAATTATATTAAAAATTCAATGGATTTTTGTTATTTCACTCAGCCATTTTGTTGCAAGAAATTTTACGGGCACATGTTCATCTGTCGAAATGTTGAAGGGGTACATGGTCAGAGAATGGCTGGGAACCCACCACTGATCTATAATAAGGGTTACTCACGCTGACAATCTCAGCAATGAAATCCGGTGGTTTTGTGGCAGGGTCTTTTAACGTTCCAACTATGCGATAAGAACCTTCTTTTTGTGTTGCAGCACTGTGAACAGAAGCAGTGTCTTCTTCCTCTTCACCTTCTTGTAGTGTTGCTCCAACAATGCAACGGGATAAAAACTGTAAACAAAATGGCACAGAAGAGCAAAATAAAAAATTTGAAGTGAAGTAAAAACCAACTATAGCACTGAAGTATTTATTGATTAATGTCCGGGGAATTTTAGCAAAAACATGTTCCAATTCTTTTAAGTCTGACTTCTCTAATAATAGTTTCATACTAACTACCTCTAGTTTTATATAATTGCCTTTTGCCCAAAGTGGCTTGCATCTCTACAAGGTGGGTATTGCATTCCAGGCAGTCTCAAGTGAAAAAATGGTCATTTATTTGTCCAAAATGTAATAAAATGAAAATATTTTCAATAATAATCATAATGAAGTTGTTTAAACTAAATTTTAGCAAAAAGTGATGGACATTCTTTTCATACTGGCTTTATGCTAATAGCCACATGATGTTGAAATAGTTGCAAACACTGGCCATTTAGTGGGTACTTCATATGGCACACAAGTACACATGTCAACTTAACAATCAATTGAAATAATTTAGTTTAGCAGTAGGTTAGTAAGATTTACACTCTAGATTACTACCCTGCTATTTGCTATGGCCCAGCATTACTGTATTCCTGTGCTTCTTCATCAGTCACTATGATATGGACTATGCATCTGAGTCAAACACATAAGTAAAGATTTGAATAAAATCTACTTTTGGTGCAAAACGTTTACCTTATTGAACTGCAAGTGAAGGGTGTGCATGTCCAGCAAAAATCAGCCAAAAGGGAAAGTGCAACTGATTGTATAGTCATATACAATAAAACTGTAACCTCGTCAATCTGTGTAGGATTGTTTTGAAGTCACTATTTTTCTCATCAGGAGTTGCACGTATTGAATCAAAAATCAAAAGCCTCAGTATTGAAATCTTTTAAGGTATTATGATCAGTGTGCCTAAGAACATTCAATCATCAATTTTCATATCTGCTTTTCTTCTTGGGAGGGTTGTGGGAGCAGCCTTAGGAGATCTTTAAATACCTTACAGTTATCAGAAACCTCTCGAAGCTCTTCTGGCTCCACACCAAGATGTGACTAAGCCAGGTCTTACATGTAACCACACCACCTAGTCCTTAGTCAACCTCTGGGCTGCTTTCCCATGGGTGTAACCAGCAGAACTTGCCTTGCCAACCATTTCTTGGACATTGACGTTCTGGTCATATGGCCAAACCACCATAGCTGGGATCTTGCTATGCTTATGTGAAACATGTTTGATAAGAGTTGGAAAGATCAAAACATGAGTTGCACATTGTGTAATGACTGGATACTTTTGCTGATTGAATATAACTTAATCTTAGACATCGCTTCATTTCATAAAGTTGATTTTCAACTGCCAGCTGAAACGTCCACCAAACAAAATTATTATGTTTTCACGAATGGTTTGAAGTGTAATGTTTTACATGACTACATTTTCTTCGTCTCATGTAGCATATCTGCATAATGATAAAGTATTACAATCACCACTAAATTGCTTTTTAGCATTTGTTCTTTTTAAAAACTACCTCCTCTGTATTGAATTTTGTCCCTGCAAAATTAGGCTTTCATTATTTATTTGGCATGTACTTGTTTTAGCTAATGAGGTACTTTTCATTGAGATTTTAACCCCAATATGTTGGTAAATCACATTTAAAAAAGAGTCACTATGACCATGATATCACCAACGCTTCCTAAATTTTTTTAAAAATCAATGGTTTTCGACCAGATATTAACAATCAAAAAGAGCTCAAAATGAACTGTTGTTTTGGTTGATGCTAAAACAATTGGAAATTTGGTACAAGTTAACTCTTATCTGTATTTGCAATGCAGATCACTGACTTAAAAAATTGCATAAAAAAGCGTGTAGTTTTAAATTACTATTATGAATATACAAACCCACAAAATGCTTTTGATTTTCCAAAAAGATAAATACGAAAATATCAAAAATTGTCCACATTAGTTTAAATCCTTATGCTTTCAGCTTCTTTTAATTCCTAATGTAAACAAATCTTTATGAATTGGATAAAATTCATTGTTATGTTTAATTTATTGTCATGCACTACTGACACAGGGAACATTCACAATATTGTATGGTGCAGGGACACTGGAACAGCAGTAGGGCAGTGGGGGTGAGGAAAAGGGTTGAGGGTGTTACAACCTCTCTCCTGGCATTGTGTTGAATGTGTGATTCACCACAAATGGGATGTGCATAAAGAATAACACCCATGTGGCACAAACAAGCAATAACAGAGTGATCATGGCATGTGATCTCTATTGTTGCTTGCTGCCACAGTGTGAAGCTTTGCACACTTGCCGCTCAGGATTTCTGACCGCAACAAGGGTAATGAAAACTTATGAAAAACAAAACAATTGCTACCAATATGCTTGTTTTAGTTCACCAACAATGTTGACCTCAAAAATACTAACATAAATTAAAGAAAACCATTCAGAATTTTCTGGGTGCACGAATAGCTACAATAAATTTGTTTCAAGTCGATCTTGATAAAGCATGACATTACCTAGGTTACTGTTATAAAAAGGCACCTTCACCACCATTTCCCCCCATTCAAAGGCAGGGGAGCAATGCCTTCACTCTCCAACATCCCTGGTACTGTCTAAAGTATACTAGAGATTTGTAGATGAACAAATTGGTTAAAACTTCACAAGGCATGCTTATTTCATTGTTTGGTATGCATTTACTACTTTTCACGAAGCTGCTGTTGTGATCGGAAATCCCAAGCGGCATATGCGCATAGCTTCACACTGTGGCAGCAAGCAACAATAGAGTTCACATGCCATGATCACTCTATTATTGCTTGTGCGCGCCACATATATGTATGGTGTTGTTCTTCACGCACATCCCGTTCGTGGTGAATCACACAATCAACACAACACCACTGGAGAGGTTGCAACACTGCAATCTAAGTTCAAAAATATTTTTTCTTCATTAGCAGAGTGAAATTCAATTTGATGAATTAGTATCACCATACACAAACAGCAACTGTGGTAAAAATACTTGTATTCGGAATTTTCATTTGTGGTAGTAGAGCTCAGAAAAGATGATTTGGTCGTAATTTGCAGCATATTTAAATGAATGTTCATTGAAATTGAATAATGTGAGTTGTTCTTTAGTTGTTCTGGTGCAATAATTTTGAATGAAATTATACTTGCCTACAGAATTCACATATTTTGATTAACAATTTCACTACTAGTTACGAGGTAACTTGTGTCGGGGATTCATCACTTTGCTTCTAGCATACAAAGAACCTTGTGTTTTAACTTTACACTAAAAAGCCAACTGTTGCCTTTTGGCACTAACCTTTTCCTCTTAGAACTATGAGAATGCTGGGACTGTAGTCTCTGCACATAAAAAAGTTTTTGTCACTTGATTGTGCTGTGGTTTCCATTGGAAGGATTTCACTGACTAAAACATGTTTTGCACATGGTTAAATTAAAGGAAAAAGAATGATTTTGAGTTGCTTGTGATTAGTTGCGAAAACATTTTTGGGATTCTTGGAAGGTTGTAGTCCAGCAATTAGTTACTTATGATGACTTTCATGAGTGATCGTTTGCATAATGTAGACAATAGTTGATTTTACAACATTTTTACTGCTTCAGGTTTTCATAATTTCCAAGCTTTGAAAGTTAACACATTTTGTGAAAGTAGGCCGGTAGTAAACATGTTGCATGCAACAGGTGGCCTGACAGTCAAGGTGTTAAGATCTAATGTGACAATGCATTGACATATGTGCTACCAAACTTTTGATCTCTGAATTTCTTGTTTAGAGAACTATAAAGCCTATTTGTCAAATATATCCTATAGATCTTTGATTTTAATACATGATGTTGAAACGTTTTATGAAAACATAGTTCTACACTATGTTGTACTCACTGAGTTTTGTTTACAATAAAAACACTTGTTTTTCTTAAAATTTTTAAGATGGAAGACTTTTCCTATGATTGTGGGACAGTTTGAAACCCAAAATAATAAAATAGTTGCTTCTAAATATTTACCAGCAATATTTGTCACCACTGCTAGTCAAATTCTTTGCAAGAATGAAAAACACAAATCAAAATATATGCAAACAAAATATTTTCCAACTGTTTAAAATATAACATTGCTTATGAAACCACTGCTATTTGTTCAAATTTTATCCCATATGTTGAAGTTCAACAACTTATATGATTTTTAGGAAAAGGTAAACGTTTTCATTTTGGATTCCAAACATTTTTAAAGTGAAGATCTTTTCCTTTAACATAATAACAAACCTTGACAATAAGCTAATGTACAAGTCTTGATGACAAATCAAAAGTTTTACACAGTTTCACCTTTTGGTGATGGTAAGCTAACTCGTTAAAATGATTGATGGTTATAAGCCACAAGCATTTGCTGCAACATTCTCCTGACATATTGCAATTAATGATTTGATACAATGGGCTATTGTATGAAAATGCCAAATGCTTTGCATGCTAAAAAAAGCCTATGCTGTATTAGTCCAGAAAACATGGTACAATATGCACAATGAAAATCTTGCAAACAACATACATCTGATGTAGTCACAATTAAATTTTTTTTGTTCATTTTTGGTGACAGCAATTGGTGGCAGACCATAGCCTGAATTTTGCTTCTTGCTGAGGCAGCTGATGTGAATGCTCTTGCACAAGGAGTGCTACGGCCATCACTCAGTGGCTGTGGATCATACACACAGCCTTCTGATTGAGAGGTGGGCACTTTACCACTGAGCTATTGCCTCCCCCACTGAGCAACTCTTAAAAAATTTCTGATTTGTTGAAAAAATTCCTGATTTTTTCAAGAAGTTGTCAGACTTTGCTAAATTTATGTACTCCTTGATAACTGGGGAAAGTTTTAACACTTTGAGAATTATATACTTGAAAGCTTGGATCAGAGCACAGTCATCAAGCAATGCTTGCTTTTTCACAATTAAATGCCATTTACCAAGAATAAAAACATCTCGTTTAGCTTTCTTTAATGTATCTTGGTCCCAAACTTTGGTCTGAAATTCCTGAAAACTTGAAGTCTCGTTTGTCTTTTTCATTTGGAAAACAAAATAAAAACGATATCTTGCCAATGTGCTAGTTGATTTTTCATTTGTATTTTTCTTCCATTTGTCTGTACATTTGTATATAGTGCCTCTTCTTTCAGTATTACTTTTCACCTAAGCTCCTAGTGCTTATCCCACTTCCCTGTACATAGGCATGAGTTTCATCCTCTGTTTTTATGGTGGTTTGGTATTAACTTTTTGTAACGTTCAGATTACTGTATTTTGTCGCACCATTTTCCCTTTGCACATGGAACGTCTCCAACTCAGTTTTGATTTATGCCAACAATAGGGCTAACCGAAGAGTTGACCCATAAACTCTTTTGCCAGCCCTTTCCTTTCTGTCTTAAATATGTAGTTTATACCAATTAGCAAAATTCTTAAGTCCTCAAATGTTTTTCTCCTTTCATTGTTTAGTAACATGCAATTATCTTTTTCACCTTTTGGTGTTTGCTTTTTTTATTGACGTTCTGTTAACTTGGTGGCTTGATTCACAAAATACATGAATAAATCTACCTACATGATACAACATTCTTTAAACAAAAGATTGATATGTTTGTGTTATGCAATGCTGAAATTTTTTTAAGGTGACTTTACCTCAATTTTGAAAAAATTGTAAGGATATTACCATACATATAATTATCTAAACTTGTGTCAAACATTTTTTTTTAATAGTAGCTTTTTATGGCATTTTCTGTCTAGACGTTTGAATTTTTTAAGAAACTTTAAATTGTTATTAACAGTTAAGAGTTCTGAATATAGTATTGCTCATTGGCAAGGTTTATATACTATATAAAGAAAAATAAAACAGATGCGTTGTTGCAACTGGTTGTGTTGGATCTGTGCTGTGTAAAATTTATGTTTTTTCATTTACACATTTTCCACTGCATATTTCCTTTCATAAGAGTCACAGGGACAGCAGCCTAAAGAGGTCATAAAATACTTCACAGTTTTATCAACTTCAGATCTGCTGGCTCCACACCAAGACAGGTGATAAATGTTATCACACCACATGGTCCTTGGTCAACCTCTGGGCTACTTTCCCATGCGTGGAGTCAGGACTCGCCTCATCAATCTTTCATGGGACATTGTGGTCATGTGGCTAAACCATCATAGTTAGGGCTTCTCTAAATCTTATCTCTACCACCTGTACTTTATAAAACTCTTTTCATCATTATCCATGATTCATGACTATAAGTTAGGATCAGAACAAAGACTGATTTAAAAACTGAAAGCTTTGTAGTGCTTGAAATTTCCCATCACACAATGCTCTGTTTGCTTCACCAATCTGTATATTGATTTCCTTGTTCTGTCTTCCATCACTCGTTAATAACACCCCAATGTACTTGATCTTCTCAACCTGCTGCAGTGTATTACTGCATACCTTTAGCATATAATACTGATGTAGATTTCAGCAGAAGCATATTACCTTGGTCTTTTTAGTGATAATTGAAAAAAGATAACTTTATACAGATCCTGTTTATACCATCCAAGGGCCTTAAACACGCCACCCACAAGTCGCATGTGGCCCGCAATGCTTTTGGGAAATTTTCAAGTAATTAACATTTGAGTTATTTTATTCACTAGTGCTTAAAAGTGCTTGGCAGTGAGCAAGTTACTTTTAAATTAACATAGAAACAGCAAGAAATGATTTGCGTATAACTTACTGTTAAAAGCTGTTTCTAATAAGGTTCACGCATCCCCAATGCTGCGTCCATGTCATAATCCGGCTCTCGGCTTACTTTTTAAGTCTTGATCTGGCCCCCGGAGCAATTTGAGTTTGAGACCCCTGGTTTATACTATTACTATTGTATTGCACATCCATGGCATGTTTCAGTGAACAGTACTAGTGAGCTATTGATACATATAAAAACATACATTATGACGTTTAAGTGATAGATATGCAATTGTCTAGTCCAGTGCTCATCAACCTTTTTTGTTATGGTGCACCCTTAAATATATTTTGTCAAACTCATGCACCCTATTTACTTCGGCACTTAAACTCATGCACCCTACTTACTGACACTTCGCCGATGTTCCCCACCTAATTGCACCCATGCTTGTAAGTTCCCAGGTCTAAATAAGCAAGTCCCCTAATTCAGTAACTCAGCTACATAATTCAATTGATAATAATGGCTCATTGCCTGTTGCTTATGCATCACAAATAATCATCTAATTACAATGAGCTTGATATGGTGTGATGCTTATGCACCACAGTTTAGATTGTGCAAACTCTTGGTTAAATTCTGAAAGTCATTGGTTGGTTAATGGTTCATTTTTGCTAACAGAAAGTTTTTGTAAAAATTATCTGTTTAGTATTAGTGTGACAAGCTTGTGATGCACCTGTGACCTTTGTGAACCCTTTCTTAGTGGTGCACCCCACGCACATGGTGGTGCACCGTGCACACCGGTTGAAGAGCGCTGGTCTAGTCTAAGTAGGCTATACTTTAGCTTATACAGAACAGTATTTTAGTAAGTATGCTAGGCATAGCTCATCATTACCATAAGGCAGGTTAATAAGCTGACATGTGTTACCTGTGACAAATTCTTGCCTGTGTATGAATCAACGTTATTGATAAAAATGCGTTTACTTCGAAGTTTTGGCGCTGGTTCTTCAACTTCTTCAAAATCAGACATTTTAAAAATACCTGCGAGAAACTTTACTTAAAAGCAATGATGCTGCCTATAATAGTCTCGCAGACTACCATTCACGTTCGATTCCAATGTGGGAAGTTTAACATCCTTTCCCGTTGCTATGGTGTCCAGCTAGCGCTGTGTGGCGCTATTTACACTAACGTTTGCTCAAAAAGATATATTTTGCGTCAGACAAGGCGCGCATCCAGAGAGGGTAACCTCCTACTTCATCCTTTAGTCGAACTTGATCAAAGCAGTGCAGTGATGTAGTCGAGACCGTAACCTCCAAGACCGAGACCGACACCTGGCTCAAATTTCGAGACGAGACTGAGACTTTGTCATAAAAGCCGAGACCGAGACCGAGACCTGGAAGTTCGAGACCGAGACTCGAGACCTCACATTTCTCTGATGGTAATCAAAGCTAACTCCTTGAATAATGCTGCAACAAAATATCTGGTACATTGCCAAATACCAAGATAATAAAAATCATCCAAAATTTGTGCAAAAGGCGAATACTGTAAACGTTCATTTGTACTTTCTTATTAGG
>JGI24022J15233_10005914_pt1 | contig 13128 bp, 8 predicted proteins | sample Ectturendosymbi2_FD_15233 | JGI IMG/M metagenome (IMG submission 15233)
CTGTTGAGAAGATCCACGCAGGCAGTACCAATGCGTCCGCTAAAAGCAAATGATTCATCGTGCAGTTCCCAACAGTGACTGAAGAGTGGTAGACTGAAGAGTGGTGACAGCACACACCATTACCGGAGTCCAACACCAAAGCTGAACGGTTGTGATTTTCCTCCCTTGACACGGTCACAATTTTCTGAGCAGGAATACAGTTACTTGACGGTCAGCAAGAGGCACCAGTCAACAGAGTACTCCCGCAACATCCACAGAAACTTTCACGAGTAAGCCGGTAATGTACTTTCCATACTTTCCCGAGATCGACAAAACATGTCTATACTTCTTTGGCATGCTCCCAGAATTTCTCGAAAATTTTCTGGAGTGGAAATTTGTTCTGTAGTGCTACGACAGCAACGAAAACCGCACTGGGTATCATCCAGCTTTGGTTCAATTATTTTCGTGGAATCATGGCATGCACTCCTACTGGGAGACTGAGCAAAGAGATGTCGCGATAGTTGGTTCATTCACTCCTGTCTCCCTTTTTGTGTATGTAGATGATCAATTTACCAATCTTTCGGTGCCCTTTCAAAACGTCATGCCATTCGACACACAACAACTATCCGGCGTTCTAAGTTCCCTTAATTCACTATCAAACTTTTCGGAGTTAGCTTTAAGCTCGGATTTAGCAGCGGCATCAGAGAGCTTATTGATGCACAGTTCTACAGAAGCTTTCATCTTTGCAAAGTTAAAATATCCCGCCTGAAAAACTTCGCTCAGTTCTGTCAGGTGAGGTGCCAATGTTGACAAAAGGAAAGCAGCATGTTGAAATTTTTTGTTTTCATAAGTCGCAGGAAAACAACGCACATTGCATGATTTTTTTCTGACCGCTGCTTCAGTGCGGCCCAAATGGCCAAAATCTCACTCATTCTCACTGCTGCCTCACTCGACAACCACCTTGTTTTGAATGCGCGTTGCAACTGCCGACCTTTAGTCCTTGTTGTATTTGATGCATCGCCAGGCAAGCCGTTCGCAACGGCGAAACAGCAAAACACTTCCATAATTGCAGTGCTTTTTGTAAAGTGTTTTCGCAGTTTTGTACACTGTACAAATCTGCGGCAGTATAGTAAGAGGCCGAAGCGAGGCGGTGCCCACGACAATGCACAGATACCTAATTTACAATTGCAGCCATCTGTTGCAGTAGCCACGTGCAGGAAAACATGCTTTCCTCAATTCGTTTTACTTCAATACAAGCAAAACCATATCTTATGGCTTTCAGAATTTAGGGTGCCATTGCAAAATATTAGGGTGTCATTTTGACACCCAAAAACGGCTTAAAAACACTGGTTTAGCAATGCTCTACCGAAGGTCATGAATACTTGTTTCAAGGCAATTTTGGTAATAATAANCCAACATGGTTGGAGGGATTTGTGACAGTTCACAACGGAAATTCACTAGGCTAAACTTGAAGGCAACTCGCAATTAATATTCGCTATCGCCGTAAAAGTCGATGCGACGATCCAGTGGTAGCAAGGTTATGATTGTTGGGACATTTTTTCTATCTTTAAAAATTCTGAAGTTTTCCTTTTGAAAACTGGAGTTTGACCGATTGCGTATTTTCCGATAGATATATCAGTATTGATAGCTTTCAATCAACATCGGTATAATGGAACTAATAATGCATACTGTACGTGAAACGTCCAAAAACCCGCGTGCCGATGTATACAGGCTGACAAATGTTGCTGTTTGATGTCTTTTTGTGACAATGATCATCCAACGATTGGGTTGCCCAACCTAACAAACTACTCAGTGCAACAGTTTCTCTACTCTTTTTGTCTTATTTTGTACATTAGACTCAACAAAGTACCTGCACATTCACAATCTTTGTGAGAACCGCAATGCTTGACTCCCAGCCGGTGACAATCTCAGTGGTCTTAGATAGTTGGTGCAGTCAAGCGTTGTACTAGTTTGATTGATTGTTAGTTGACCAGTCCGATATGTGTTTTATAATCTATGTTACGAACCATGGAGTCGAAAGTGCATCAAATGCTTTGATTCCAAAGGAACAAACATTTTTTTTAATCAATTCAAAATCTTAGTATGTTTCAACTTGCAGAAATCGCCCCCGTGGAAACTGAATTCGCCCCCCAAATCTCGTAAATCACAAAATCGCCCCCTGGGGGGCGATTTCGGCCACGATGAAGACCACTGCTCTATCACATCAACGATTTCAATCTTGATTACCGATCAAAATTTCTGCATACGCCGCTGAGTGGGACCCCGCAAAAGTACTTCCAAACAGGCCTGCACTTGCTAAGGCCAGCCCCGTGATCAACGATATCTGACTTCTAAGCAGCTTCATGCGTTCGGTCGTTGAGCGTTGTGCTGGTTGTAGCAAACTACTTCCTTTCTGCTGTGTGCCTACGCAAGTCTTCTGTTGTTCCCATCTGCGTGATACCTTGCCAATAATTCTCAAATAGCTTTTTTACCAGTGATGGTATTCCATCGTGTATTAAATATATCGTAACGGACAGTCAGAGATGTAATGGACCACTGACTAGCAGAGTGCAGAAAGAAAGTGTTAAAAAAGTTCATTTGCCCTCAAAAAGGATCCAGCGTTATTGCGGGCTCGTGTCTTGATTCAGAGAAACGCAAGTCTTAACATTGTCGTTGTGCTGTCAACGTGGGTCCAGCTTTTTTCGGAAAGGTTTTGCAAGAGTGAAATTGTTTTAGTGACAAATCCAAGTAATTAGTGACAAAACCAAAATTAGCTTCAGTAGTTGTGCAATAATCAAAGTCAAGGAATTGCACTTCGCCTGTCTGGCCAGCTGTGCAGGCTTGTCGAAACGCTAGTTCCAAGCATTTGTGGACAAATGTTAAAGTTAGTGCCTGTTGGATGCATTCGTTAGGCGTTTCTGATGCGGTTATCCAAATTATGTCATGGATGAGTCTAGTTTGTCAAATTATGTCATGGAAAAGTTCCACCTCATTTAGCACACCAGCCAGTGTTGCCACTTCTGATGCTTTAACATCAGATCTGATGTTTTGATAGACATTTCTGATGTGTGATTTTTTGGCGAGAAATCCGATGTTGACAGCTATTATAATAGCTTATTTTTGTTTTCCACATTTCTTCTCTTTTTAGGTTGAAAAGAAGTTATATTCATAATTCTTTAAGTTTCTTTCATCAATCTCTCATCCCAGTGTGTGTTTGGTTATCGTTATAAACCAGTGTTTCTTAACCTTTTTCACATATCTTACCCTTTCACCAAACAAGATTGCCAGATTTAACCCCAATACACTCAATGGTGCTCATTTATTCAAAATACGAAAATAACAAATTTTTACAGTTTGGAATGATTTGTAAAATTTACATTTGCTGCAATTGATGGTTCAGTAAGTTTACCCCTTTGGAAGATGAAATTTACCCCCAGGGGTAAATTTACCCCAAGTTAAGAACCACTGTTCTAAACTCTGAAGAAATTCCTTTCGCAACATTGGGATGATCACTGTACCTTATTCATGATCAACTTCTCCATTGCGGAGAAGTTGGTCATGCGTACGACTTTTCGTTGTAAAGAGGTTCGTGAAAGAAACATTTAGCTTATATGAAACTGCTACGTAAAAATCTGGTGTTATCTGATGTTGAAGACAGCAATCTGATATTAACGAGACTAGCCCCAGTGGCAACACTGACACCAGCATTTGGCTGCAAGATGTAATGTACAGTAATGTGCTGCCAGACAATTTTAACAGGTTTTGGGGAAAAATCTGAGGATTTAAGGAATTTAGGTATTTTTAGGGAACCTGCATTTTTGGGATAAAACTGGAAAAAGTTGCGGTCACACGTTTCCATCTGATGTGAAAATAAAGTTGTGATTTATTGGCAGTTACAGGAAAAGGAAGTACTGCACAATTACATCAAATTTATATATTGTATTTTCCTTATTAGAGAATCGTTAGGCCTACCTGGAATTACCATCATTAAAGAGTGCGTCAAAAGTAGATCCTAATCATGCTTCAGTGAAAAATAGGGCTTAATGGTAGGCTACGTCAGTTTTGGGAAAATCATGTTATACTGTGGTATGAGCCGCAGTTAGCCAAACACTGGTAGCTTTTGGTTCTACACCACCAAAACGTAGTAGGTTTGAGATGATATTGCTTTAGAGATATGCAGTAGCAAATCATCTTATAATTTACAGACAATATGGTTCTTGAGGTGTGATTTAGCTATGCTAGTGTGATTGTTTCGTTCTATTTTTCAAGAGTTCCTAAATCATTATGTAGTAAATGTGTGATGTAACACACTGTGCTGTTTGTTAAAAAGCCATTAAAAATTTTAAGTACATGAAAATAACCAACTGATTTGTGCAAAATGTAGGAAATTTTTATAAAATTTGAGAATTTTAAGCTCAAATTTAGGGAATGTCTAGTAACTAATTGTGGGCGCTCTGATTCTGATATTCCCAGCAGATTTTAACAAGCGTACCGGTATGTCTTTGATAATCGTTCAACAAACTCTTCAGGCTTAGCTTGTGTGTTTGAAAGTGGGTAAATGTGAGCCGGTGATCTCTTTGTTCTTCGGTAAATTGTTTTTGGTCCAGTATGCGTCCAACACCAAAGGTCTCATTTAAACAATGCTCGTCTGACTTTGCAGATGGAATTAGTGCATTGCAACCTGATTCGGTGCGGAGGAAAACCGTCGCAACGCTGAGATTGTAGTGTCGTATTAATATTTGGTGTAAAAAGCAACAGGAACTGTACCTTTACATCCAGCATACACAAGTGGGTAACATATAAAAACCACACGCTAGTAGGTTTTCAAACTACAGTCCGCTCAGCCAGTTGTCACGAACTTGCAAGCGTTCTCTATTCGTTTCATACTGGTTTAACGAGCTGTAGGGAAACAAACAAGCATGTAATCAGAAAGCTCTTCTCTCCTAAGCTGCCTAAATTTCTGACGATCTCTTCCGCTTAAACCAAGCGCATTCATTTTTAGAAGCTTTTGACGTTTGATAAAACTCGCCCTTAGTGTTCCTGTGTGGTTATTGATTACGCAGAGACCCTAATGCATTGCATGATATCTCGCGATCGCAGGAGCATTTCTTTGTATTCGCACCAGGGAACACTGATACAGTGTTAACAAACATAAGATAGCGCTAGGCTATAATCTATTCCAATCAGCACTTTATTGGGTACAAAAATTTTTCGAATGATAAATCTAGAATGAAACATCAATTACATTTTAATGTAGCATTTTACATGTGAATAATATTTATAACAGGAAAACTTGTTCTCAAGCCTAAGCACTACCTCAAACTTACTGTAAACTAAACCCTATCTCCGAAAGCTAAACATCACTTCAAAGCTAAACACTTGAAAACGCCAGCGAAGCTGCAAAACGAGGAATAAAAGTGCAGCATAACACGGCTGATGCTTGTGCACCAAGAAAATTACCGCTGACTTGACAAAACTGCAGCAGGTTGCATGGAAAGTGTGTCATTGGTTTGGTTTATGGATTTGTTTTTGGCAATTTGTAGGTATTGAAAAGGTGTTTTCTACTGAGAAGTGAAATTTACAGAAAGTATTGTACTTCACTGGCCAATTATTGAAGTCATCAAATGATTTTGTCTGGAGATTGACTGCGTGGTTGTGTAGGTATGTTAATGTTGTAAAAAGTCCGCATTTTGTCAGGCAGTTTGGTCCTTTCTTCTACTGCTGCCGACAAAGAATGACAAGCGACAGTTGTGTGAGTTTGCAATAATTTTATTCATGACACCTACCTAATAGCAAAAGCCTTCCTGATTGGCGAAGATTTTTTGAAAATTAATCTTGTTCCGAGCTTTTTGAAAAAAGTTTTCAACTTCTAAATGGTGGTGTTTCAAGAGTTTGTTTTGGTTTCATGATTTTGCTTTCGAAAAGTTGTTTCCTTTTATTTAACAAAACCTGTACATGACTACTGAACCGCGTTTGTCTTTGGTGATGACGTCAATAAAATTGCACTGAGGTAAACAGTGGCACTTTTGCTTCATTAAACGGTTTTTCAAAAAAATGTTCATTTTAAAGTTGGCGGTCTTAATTATTTATTCATGACATCGCCGGCACACCACGTCTTAGCTCGAAATGGTTGCAATCTCACTGCGTCGCAATTATGGGTGGAGTCTTTCGGTTCTCGCATCGTTGCGCATGTTTTTCTACACACTGAGAAGCATTCATGAAACGGTCATACTCGTGCGATACGGACATGCAGAAAGTCAGCCATGGCTAACGAAGTGTGACGATACGCAAAAATCCCAGTAAAAATATTTCCAAGTGGGGAGAAATCCTCTGAAAGAAATTTGGTTGTATTTAAAAAGTTACAAGTCTTGTAAAGTTTTTATTGCTTTCAGATGCTCTTATTATTTCGAAAGAAATATGCATGTTGAAAGTAGCAAAATTTCCGATAAGCTCACGAATGCACGCTTATTTTGAGTTTGGCAGAAGTTGTCTAAGTTCAATTTTACTTTCAGTAATACGTCAATCATGTACAACGCTCAAAGCATGATTAATGCTTGTAATATAAGAAATGCTCCAGGTTATCAAGTCAAGCCTTCATTGTAATGGTATGTAGGTAATATGAGAGACCTGCAGCCAACGAGCCAAAGGCAACCGTGTCGATATAATCAAATCCCTTTAAATGATATAAGTTTACTCATTTTTGTGAAAATAAAGGGTTCCGTAGCTTACACCAAGCAAGTTCCTGTGAAAATAAATGGTATCACCTAATTGACGCGCAAATAAACATTCAGAACAAGATCCTCCCCCATGTGAAATAATTGTTACGATGCTTTGGGTTGTTTGACTCAATCCGATGTTGTCTTCCGCTTTGTGCGCTAGCTTTTCTCTCAACACAGCTTGCTTTCCACTGCAGTCAGCAGGTCTGCGTTTTCATATACTTATACACAGGGGATGCGTCATGCACAGCATGGACTAATTGGACTTACCCATGCCAGTGACCGACCGACGTACGCAGACTTCTGCTGCCCGAGTAACTGTAAGAACGGTTTCACTTTTAAGATGTTGGGACACAGACAGGATTAACACGTTGCGTTACATGTCTGCCACATCAGCGTCTTATAGCAGCACCAGCAAAGTGTTGCCACACAAGACGGGAAACAGGGGGCATGTTGTTAGGTGCTTACCAACGGTTAATTTCCAAGAAAAATGCAAACGACCGGGAAACGTTAAATGTGAGTTCTGTCAGGTGTCTACCCAACGAGTTTCCGTCCGATGTAGAGAAAAAGAAAAAACAGATAAAGAAACAAACATGCACGTTCACCAGCATGTGCGAGCATATAGATTTTGTTTTTTAACAGACTGGACTCTTTCGGTAGCATGCCGAACGCTGTACACAGTTTACGAATTTACTAATTCGTATGTCAAACCGCTTTCACAAAACCTCTGTTGGTGGTTCCCATTTTCCATGGACCCATGAAAAATTGTTCTAATCTCTTCATACTTGCTGCTGTTTCTTCTTTAGAGATTAATTTTGTGGAGATATCAATTGCATTATTTGATCCAGTTTTCATTCATATTAAAAGTAAGTTACTCGCAGGTGAACGAATAGAGGGTCAAAACTGACTTCCTCATCTGCGTAAAATTGTTTGAAAAACGTAAAGCATCACTTATATAAAAACAGTTTTTTTAAGGAAAATGTTAGGTACCCGGTATGGACCTGTAAGGACCCGATTTTCTCTGATTCTAGGGACCCGATGATAATTTTCTCTGATTCTGGGGACCCAATTTTAAATTCTAGGGACCCGAATCGGGTCTCTAATACACCTTAAAAAAATGATAAAAACATAAATTTTCAAAAATGTTCCTGTGTCCGTTCTGAAAACCTGGTAGTAAACCAAGCTAAAAACACACCAACTTGAAACCTTCATCGAAGAAAATTTTCCAACGCTTTCGTTAGAAAAACCTTGATGCAAGAAAGAACAGCTTTGTTTTTAAAATATGTGTCTACATTCGTTTGTGTATTTCATTTGTTTTCTTATCTTAGTAAGTAACAAGGTCCGTCGCACAAGAGTTATTGTATGAGAAACACAGTTACAGGCAAAAAATATTAGTATACACAAGTCTGCGAGTAAAGTTTCAGAATCGCCTAGCATTTCTTATTTTGTAACTGAAATAAGGTTTGTAGTTATGGGTGGGGGCATTTGAAACGCCAGATTGACATCGAATAAGTGTTTTTTCTTTGACTTAGAGTTTGGTGAGCTGGTCCGCAGCAAAAAAATATTTTCATTGAGAACACGGGTTCTTAAACTGGGATCAGTGAAGGAGATTTAAGCCAGGATCCATGAATGTGATTTAAAGGGTTAATAGGTTTTGCTCTGACATTTCGAAAGGATGAATCGGCTTTGTAGACATTCCAATTACTACTTACTTTCAAATATTAATTGCAAAGTTTCTTCTTGAGGGGTCCATAACCTTTATTGGAGTGTACTAAGGGTCCGTGACCCACAAATATTTAAGAAACGCTGACTGAGAATAACTCAGGCTCTAATTCATTATACTGTAATTTTAAGCAAGCATCGCAGCGCAACACGCTGAAAAGAAAAACCACAAACGATTCAATGTGCACACTTCTCTGAGCAGACAGGATGAGCAGTGCGCTCTTGACCGACAAAACACGTTCTGCGGTAAACAAGTAAAAAAGCTGTCAGGGGAAGAATGAACGTGGTTGCCATAGGATGACATTCCAACAGGGTGCGCTAAAGGGCTCCTGGCAATTGCTACGAGATCAGATACAGAAAAGTACACCAAAATTGGGTTGGAACTTGGAAGAACCTTTGATGTATGCTATGCATACGAATTGCAAAGAAAAAACTGTTTTGACAAAACATAAGCACATTTTCTGGCAGATTTCACAGAAAAGATAAAAAAATGTCCAGCAAGAAGCAGGGCGTTAAAATCATAATGTAGTTGCGGAAAGCGTTCGAAAATCTATCTGGATTGCAATAATTAACAAAGTGCTCAATAGATCACAAAAATACAAAGTACGTTTTTAGGAAAATTGAGAATAGCTTCCCATTTAAGTGGGAAATGTTCAATTCAGGTCCTTAACCTGAATCTTTTCAGTCGGTAGTTACGTAAACGAGTTCACGTATCAACTGTAGTTTTAACCAAACCTGATCTACGATTCATAACTTGGGAGTAACATTTGAAAAAACAAATAACAGAAAAACTTGGGCCCTAATGGTTATGTTGAGCATCATCCGTTCATCCGTGAAAATGGCGCATCCCTTTAGAGACGCCCGTGTCTACAAGCTGGAGTTTGCTGCGCAAAATTGTCTTCAACTTGCGGTGTAATCTTTTTCGTTTACACCTGAATTGTTCGTATTCAGGCGCGTAGCCAAAAAATATGTGGCGGGTAAAGAATTATGTACTTTGATGAATGATTGACATTATGCGTTTGTGGCAATTTTTGTTCAACAGCTGGACAGTTGCCGTCCAAAATTTGGAGTAGCGACAGCCTCTATTCACATTCATTACGAACACGAAGGAACAGGAAACTGTGCGTGATTCAAGGCATAAGCGTGCTAGACGCTTCCACAACGTGTCTTTCGTGCGGCTGCTAACGTGCTCACATGTGATCATCTTAGACATCCACCCGAGGCCTTGTCGTGTTATTGCATTGGAATTGAAATCCTTATTCGTCTGATGTTAATCACTGCTCGTTAGAAAACTGGGGAATGATACTGCCCAAACCTATACGTAATGTTTCTTGTGGCATTTTGGGGGGTTCCATTTTTCTTGCTAATTTCATACCATTGCCGTCATGTCACATATCATGTCCAAATGAAAATTTTAGTGAATCGCCTTTACTTTAAGTCGATTCAGGTTGGTGAGATAATCTTCTTTCCTTTGGTTGAGTCTCCTCAGTCTTATTGTTTCTCCAAATAGCATTGATTTAAATGTCACCTTTGCATGGTGTGATTTACCGTTCATGAACAACCTTCCTCCCCTGTGTATTTTACTAAGTTTTCAGTGACAATTCCAAAATAATCTGCAATAAATCATCTTGATTCTATTTGAATACGAATTTAGGACTGAGGATGTGTATAGTGTTACATGATATTGAATTCTTATTAAAAACATTTTGCTGATGGATTCAAATTCGTCGCCTTTGAGGACACTTTATAGTTACTTGAATTCATCTGATTTTTTGATAAATTGCATTTGTGTTTAGCAGAGCATCTAACTGAGCGATGAAAGCTTTGCCCCATTTTGTTCAGTTACATCAATATTCAAAACCTCTATCCATATGCTCGAATAGCAATGCTTTCATGGACTACATCATCTTTTTTTCTGTCTAAGCATTTGTTTGCTCGTGCTTTGAATTTGAATTCCGATGTTATAAAACGACAGAAGTTTTATTTGGACAAAGCAGATTCGATTTTTGAAACTTGCTATACCTTTGAAACTCATGCATAATGAATTTATGGTCAAGGTTTTCGGGCAAGTTCAACCAGCATTGTTAGTTTTAATAAGGGTACAGTAAAGTTCAGTTGGGTGAACAACTTCTTTCAATGATGCTTGAAGCACACCCACTCAAAGGCAATTTACGTGCCTCAAAAATCGTATAGGTTATTTTCACTGCGTCCGCAGGGCTTACAGTGTCGGAAAAAATCCTGGTGAGTAAATTAAGTGTAACAGCATTTTTGAAGCCATCACGGCCGACTGTAGGATGGTTGTGTTTGAACGTTTATCGTAATCATTCAGGGATTTCAGGCTACCGGGACGACCTTGTAAAGATTTCCTCCAAGTTCTCTTGCTATTGAAAAATTATACTTAATGGCAGGAGAATCATGCATAATGGCTTGTGTAATTCTAGTATACAGTAACCGCATCCAAAAATTGAATATAATATGCTTGGTTGGGCTTGCTTCCGGCTTTGCGCGATCGAAGCACACGCGAAGAGTCTTTCGGCTCAGACTGGCAGTAGAAAAATGTTGAAGGTTTTAGGTATTGGCAAAATGAAGGTGTTAACATTTTGCACATTAGCGTTTGCGCCAACAGCCATGATGATCAGCATTTTATGTTGCACTACTGCTAAAGGGAATTTTACTTCTTTGTTCAACAAACACAATGACGTAGCTGTACTAGTGGTGTACATAACAAGTAGCTGTACTAGTGGTGTACATTAACAACATACACTAAAAGTACGGACGTAGGAGTAACATAATTGTCACATCCGAGAGTTCCACGGAGTAAAGGAAGTCTCGTTTTCTTGGTACAGATGAACTGCAACTTTGCTGTCAAAGAGTGCTGCAAGGACTTTTGAAAGTTGTTTGTGAGAAATGTGTTGCAGGTTACGATTTCAAGGAGATCCCTAACCCTACTAGTTGAGGGGTCAACCTAGTTGTTGCAGGAGTGTGGGTCTGTCCCGCAAATTGGCACCCCTGACGTCTTGAGAATAATGCATTTACGAAACATCATTGAAAATGTATTGATTGATGTAACACAGAGTGGTCCAAACCCTGGCACGCGGGCCGCATTCGGCCCGCGAATACTTTGTGTGTGCCGGACATCACACAAAATCATAAGTACAGTGTATTAGCCACACAGCTCTAAAAGGTCACACATCATTGAAGCAAAGTTAGTGTAAAGACTTTATAGTAACTTTGCATTGAAGTGCCAGTCAATACACAACTATTATGGGATGACAATATCTATTTACGATTTATGACGTTACAATATCTAACCTCTAAGATAGGCTTTATGTGACCATAGAAATGCGTTTGTGTTTGATAATTAAAAATTGTTGCAAGTATAGACTCTGTAATTCAGTTGCAACTAAGGTTGCTTGACTAAGGTTACTTGACTGACTAAGGTTACTTCCACAATGCAAATCTTCTAATTCATTAGAAAGTTCATTAGAAGATTTGTATTGTGGAAGTAACCTCAGTCAAACGTAGCATTAACAAAAAAGAAGTGTCAAAAGAAAAGTGTCAGAGGTGTGAAAACGTCATTCTGCTTTTCGTACGGCAGCAGCGAATAATCGACTTTTTAGCGCGGTTTTTGCCGTAACTCGCGAACCACTGTTAGCAAGATTGACAAATAAGACATTGTAATAAAGGTTTACGAACGATCTTTTGGATAAGCCCCCCAAAAATATGTTTGCATTTGAAATTTTTTAAAACATGCAGTTTTTTTGTTTATTCGCAAGCAATATTTGGCAATTTTCGATTAGTTTCAAAAAATCGGCTTCACGCTTACCTGTCACCATTTTCGAAACACTTTTTTGGCTTGGACTCCTGACAAATATCACAACTAACCACAAACATCAAAAAAGTCACTCATCCTGGCTTTGCGGGGAAAATGTTTGGGCGAAAAGGGCATTTTTTCAAACTTTGAAAAAATCCGATTTTACAGTTTTTACGCCAAAACTTTTGCCAAAAGCATTTTGGGAGTGTACCATTCGAAAGAAGGCGAAAAATTCTGAAAAAGTTAATATTTTTGATAGAAGCTTTGTTAACTTTTTGTGGAATTTCTGTCAATATTTTAAATTGCCATGACTTTTTTCCTCTTTATTTTTTCTTGAAAATTGGTAGTATTTTGTAAAACGTTAATGTCAACATGTTCTGCGAGTTCAGATTTTTTTGTTATATGGAACTGGTGGTATGGGCCTTCGAAGACGAAAAATGATCAAAACGCCTCAAAAAGACTTTTCTCCCTGGACCCCCAAAAACATGTTGAGTTTTTTGCCTACATTTTTTAAAAGTTTTAGATATGGTTGAATTTTGTATGCAGAACGAATTTTCTGCGGTTTTTTGTTTTCTCTACACAGGTCGTTGAATAAAACCACTGTTTTGCAGCAAAATCGTTTTTTTTCCTGCCCGACATCACAAATACGCCTTTAAGACAACAAAGGATGTGTCGTCTAAAAACCTTGCTTGCAATGTCTTACGTGTTCACGTTGCTTCAGTGATTCGCGAGGTATCGCAAAAATCGTAATGGAAAGGCAATATATTCGCTCCAGGGTCAATCAATTGTAGCACGACGTTTTTGCAAATTTGCCTACCGACTGTGTTTGGTGAACGTGCATTGACTCTGCACATCTTAAAATTGCCGGGGCGTCCTAGGCAAGGTCCAGTGTCCTAG
>JGI24022J15233_10005916_pt1 | contig 13127 bp, 8 predicted proteins | sample Ectturendosymbi2_FD_15233 | JGI IMG/M metagenome (IMG submission 15233)
AGAGCCAGAACACTAGCAAACAACATTATACCAAATCTTTGGCATTATCCTTAAAGCATTTTCAATGGTAAAGCCTACTACCTGCATCAAGCTGAGCCAGTGGTTTTCAACCTTTTTTGCAGCTCGACCCATTATAGTATAACCTACTCTAATCCAACGAACCCCAGATAAAACTCAATTAAAGTAAATATAAGGCAGCTGTGTACATAAAATATCTACTCGCAACCCCTCGAAACATGGTTCACGACCCCTCTGGGTCGCGACATGGGTTGAAAATCACTGCGCTAAACTGTGGACGAGACAAGCAAGTACGACATTTTCACATTTTTTTATCACAATAACCACTGGTTAAAACTGGTTACCAGTTAATCAAGGTGACGTTTGCGAGCACGAACAGTGGCATTGGAGATAATGTAGTAACATTTAATTTCTTTGTTTCTGAGGAGTGAAACTTAAGTAGACAGGTAAGAATTTATCGCTGTAGATCTGCTGGTTAAACGAAGCTATATCTTTAAAATTATGTGGTGATTTCGCGCACAATTTCCAGTTTGCTACAGACTATCAAGCGTGTCCACAGTGAGCACAATTTTCCAGCATGTAATTAACCTGCAGAACTCGTCACAGGATGCCGTGATGACATCAGGATTATAGATGCCTTGAGGGGATGGAATAAATTTTTGAGAATCACTGCAGTAGATTGTTGATTCAGGGAATTAAGTGTTAGCTATTTTTGCATAGACATAGCTTTAAACTGGGTGCTTCATTTTTTCAAATTATGAGCTTTTGTACACTCCAAGTTTCAAAAACCCAAAAAATAAGCGTAGCGAAAAAAGCAAAAAAAGACACTTGAAGATCATTCCTAGAGGTCCGGACAGAGTCATTTGGAGTTAATTGGGCAATGGGAAAGTAATGTGTATAATATGTGCTTAAAGTGTTGGAGCTCTGTTGCTGTGCATTTCTTTTAAGATAAAAAATGTTAGAAAAACCAACTTATGCATTAGGCCTAACCAAAAACTTAGTTAGCCCATTCAAGTTAAAATGCCGTGTTGGCACTTTGGAATACATAAGCCAGTTTAGGGCTGTCGTTTAGGCACCCGGTGTGTAAAAGGTTCGCCATCACTGGTCTATTGTCTCATTAACAGTTTTCTGTTTGCCATATCGGTTAAAACCTCGTAATAAAATAATTTTTATGTTATTGGGCGTCGGAAAGATTTTTTTCCAGAAGGGGGAAACTAGGGTTTTTTTCCAAAAATTTTCTAGGGGGGACCTAAAGTGGTGAAATTTGTTTTTCCCACTCGAAACTAAGAAAGCAACCTTTTTTTGCTGAAATTTTAAAAATTCCAGGGAGGGTGCCCCACCTTCCGACGCCCATGTTTGTGTTAGGAAACTGCTCCGAAGCGACAGTAGCAAGCATGTAGCAATTGTAACAATCGTTTCAAGTAGTTGCGTTCGCTGATATCATCAATGGATTAACCATTAATAGTAATTTATTTAAAAGTTTGACGCACAGTGTTAAAAATAATTGAATCAAAATGTGTCAAAAATTATTTAACATTTCAATGCGGCTTGTGGTAGGATGGAGGGAAAGCATAAAAAGCGCGGTCATTTGAAATGAAGATGTTTCCAAGTCAAGAGTACAAGTAATAACGGCACAACAACAGGCAAACAAACGGTGAAATTATTTAGATTCCACCCTTAAGCGCCCGCGCCGGCCACCACAGTGGCCGGCAAGCCTTTGAACAACCATAACTTCTGAAGGGATTGAGCTAGAGAGTCAGTGAAGGCATCATTGGATCCGGGAGAGAATACCACATCTTTCGAGGTACGTTGCACGCACCTGTGACGTCATTGTGACGACATTTGAGGGAAAAACGGTTTTCGCGTTGGCCAAGAAAACCAGTTGCGTCCATTCAACCAGCCATAGAGCTCAAACAAGCACTCTGGAAACAAATTTTCTACATAAAAATTTCGGTAAAGACCTTGCCTTCACAATGATGATCAAAAAATTAAAAATTTTTTTGGTGGGGGATCCAACAGGGCCAAAACCACGGATATCGGATTTGTTTGCGGTTCAAGCCACTTTTCTGCCAGTCAGCACCCACGAACCCCACCAAATTTGCAGAAAAGATGTATTTGGCTGTTTTACACCATCGCACGATATTTCAAGCCAAAATGTTGACAGGAATATTTTATTCTTGAAAAAAATCAAAATATCCACTGGGTGGCAGAGACACCTATTTTTCTATTTTTTGGTCATAACTCCCCAACCCCTCAGGCTAGCAGCTAATAAGGGTCTCTAAAGCTTTGAATAGCCCCTAAAACATTTTACAGAACAAGCTGAGTAATTACCCCCTGTATTTTTTATCAGGTCCCTAAAACGTGATCTGGAAGTCAATTGACCCAACCCACACTTCTTTCCCCCTAATGTCCACCCCCCAAAACATCACAGTCTCACCTTTTTTGAGAATACCCTGCTTTTGTGTTCTTCAGACGTCGGCGAAGCGCAAAAAACGATCGAAAAGACTAAACGGGATGCGGAGAACAAATTTTTGGATTTTCTCCGAAAATTGCCAAAAATCAGTATGGCAAATGCATAAATATGGATTCTTCTCAAAAATTTCAAATGTAAAAGTACATTTTTGTCACGTTCGTGGGATTCCGTGCTGTCTTCCGCATCCAGGGATGTTTTCACTGGCTCTCCAGCCTGATCCGTTCAGGAGATATAGCTGATCAAAGGTTTGCCGACTACTATAGTGCCCGCGCGGGTGTTAAAGGGATTTTAAGCTATTAGTCTGTATATACAATTTTGTTTACGGATGTGGTTGATGTTTGCACCGTGTTTTGCAACAGAAAAGAACTAACGCTGTGAAAAATACAAAGGTTTTTTGTCGCACACTTAGCGATGAACATAGATACAGCCCCAGCACAACATCTTTCACAGTTTGAGGTTTTGTGAATGTTTTTATTCACTGTTGATATCGAACAGAGTCCCGTGTGTCTTATAAGCTTGCAGAAAACTGCGGTTATTGATAATATCGACTGAAATGGCAAAAAGTTTTAAAAAGCTACAAATCCTGGCTCCCACTCTTTGCAAATAAGGTTTCAAACATTGAAATGATTCTCTCGGCAAATCATCACACTCAGTGATCATCTCTCGATCGTATCCATCAAAAGTAAACAAACAATTTTGTCGAACATAAAAGTCAACCTAACAAAATAATTTCGACAAACAGAAAAGCAGTTAGCAGCTCTTGGGCAAGTTTTATTAGAGATTTTTGAAAACGTTTGCATTAAACAGCAAATGGCGTCACAATTTTTCGGACCAATACAAAAACATTTATATTTTCTGCACATACGGTGATTTTAAAAGAATTAGCAAGCCCGTCTGAAGCGCACTTTTAAACGCATCCTGAACACTCTTTCTGATTTCTGCAAAGTCAAATCGAAGTGGATTTCAATGCAAATAACCCGAATTTTTGCTGTAAAAGTAATGTTTTATCGCATAACATGAATTTTCACACAGTTCGTCGCAATATAAAAATAATAGACTTTTGTCAAAGATACAAAGCTTTCAACTGCTGAACACGCAAAGCAGGCTTAGTTGATTTCTTTCAGCTAAAAAGGCGATGTATTTTGTAAACGCAGCATACGAGGTGCTCATAGACTGTGATAAATGATAATCCCGTGTATCTTGCGTATACACGTTTAGGATTTCTATGCGGTTTCTTGCACCAAGGCATCAATTGCAACAACCCCCTTGGTGATGTCGTTAATCGGACAGCTGCTTTCTTTGCGGATCCTTGAAAAAAGCTTCTCGTGCTTTTTTTCCTTTTTGTGAATAGATTTGCCACGGAAGCCTCAAAGATGGTTGAATAGATCTAAAACGTAACTGAAAAGATTGATCGCAAGTGGATCCACTGCTTGTTTTGTTAGGCTCCCGTAGAACTCACCTCAAGCACTCAAGTCTTTTATCGGTGCAGTTCGTTTTCTCAATCAATACCTCTGTGATGTTCAAAGCTTCGTCAAACGTCTGGTACCTCCATGCAGCCGGATTGCTCATTTGAATTGCTGAGCTGAAAAGATCTTTGCTTCTCTCCGACAGCAAATGGAACATGACTGACTGCGCACCAGCGCTCTGTCCAACAATCGCCACCTACGTTGAAGGAAGACGGTTTATCCACAGCGCAATGTTCCATCGGTTATTTATGAAAACCAAGACAAAGCTGTTAGAAAAAAACTTTTGTTTTAAAGCAAGATTTACAGCAAACACCTTGGACTTGTCGCCACCGAATTTTTCAATGTTTTCCTGAATCCAACGAAGACCGAGCTGCTGGTCGTGCAAGCCTTGATTGCCTCTCACCTCTTCACCGTTTTCGCTGAACGCCATAAATCCAAATACACCTACCAAGGTACAGTATCGACAGGGCGAACATTCATGGAATTTAAAATTTTCAGATTTAAATTGGTGTATGAATCCTGCGCCACCACGACTCAGGCAGGAAGTCAACTTCTGCCGTGCTTATTACATCATAATATCCTGTCCTTTTCATTTTTTGCTTTCAATAAGCAGAACTTACCAAGTCGGTAATTAATTCCAACTACAATAGCATTAGTCACGTTGCTGAGGAATCGACAGTTGTTGCTTGGATTGTTGGCGCTACCAAACATGAATCCTCCCCCGTGTATCCACGCTATGACCGGAAGTCTTTCACTGGGTGGCGACGTAGGGTCAGAAAGATCGACGGTTGTTGGAACGCAAACATTTACAACCAAGCATTCTTCTGTAAACTGCGAAGAAATGCGACAAGCTAGTCAGCAAGTTGTTTACCTGCTACAGACTTGCGATTACCAGCTGAAACACACAGTCAAGGTGTTGTTTGGATTTAATTTTAACCTTTTTTACTAAAGCACGTCCGTCATATACTTCACACATGAGAGTTTCAGATGAAACAGACATAAGTTCTGTAACATTAAACTGCATATTCGAAAAAACTGTATTGTAAGCTTTCGATATTAATCTACGCACTACACCATTATAAAAAGTGAATGTTGATCCAGCTTCCAAAGAACATAAACAAGTTTCTGGACATATGAACTGGCAGCATTGAAAACCGAGAAGGTACTCTGACGCAGGGTCATAATTTGTAATAATTTATTCATTGGACTTTGCTACAGTTTTATTCCTAAAAGTAGTCCAAGTATGCAAGCCCATCCGTGCAGCATTAACACTGAGATGTTGTTTCCGACGCCCTGGACCGGTGCGAACAGCATCGAATAGTTGGTGGCATTGTTGCAGGTTGCAACAACATGGCACGTTGCTTTTGACAGATAAGACGTAAAAATTTTCGGCCAGCCTACGTGCATTGCAGGTTTGCAGAGCCTGAAAAACACTTTCCATGTAGCATGCATGCTCTCTTCTAAGAGATTTCCCATTTGAAAAATGCACCTTTCAAACACTTCTTTATCGCTGCTTTAAGATTTCAAAACTGCTATTAATGGGGTGCAAAAATGTTTGGAATATTCTTACGTTGCTAAAACATCCGCCACTGTCCGAACATTCTTGTGCTTGAAAACAGTAAATTTTTCTGGCGACGCTTGCGTCCAGGGTCCCATCTGTGTAATTGTCTTCCAGCGGTTTGGGCTGCTGGAATCTGCAAAAGGTATTTTATTTTGAGAAACCGTGGAGGTTCTTATGCAGCGAAAGCGTTGATCGAGGTTGTTCTTGTTGAACGCCTGTGCGCTGTTAGTGCTGTTTTGCAACGAGCAGGGTATGCGCCGTTTTCTGCACAGAAATGAGAAAAGACAATCATTTGTTTGTACCGCAAAGTTGAAAGTATTGGATGCCCGTGAACCAGCGCAAAATGCACACCTGCAACAATAACTATCATGCACGAGTTGCGAACTATGTCAGCATGTCGACATCCAACAGGCAAATACCGGTAAGAAAAGCAACGTGTCACAACGAATCGAGCTTGAAATGCGTTGTGGTGGTTGTTTGTTCTTTTGTTTGTTTGAGGGAATTACTCTTCTCTTTTCATTTCCGGTTTTAATGAGTATTAGTCACTTTCTTGCTATTAGTGAGTATTAACACAGAGAAATTCGGAAAACACGAAAGCCTGGTTCCATCCAGTGTTTTTTCAGGTTGTTCTTGATCAAGAATGTGTTCGAAATTTTTCGTGTACTTGTTTTAAGCCTCACATATGGAAGGTGTTTTTTACAGTACTCGCATGATGTCCAAGACTAAAAGAAAAAACAATTCAAAAGATGCACAAAACATAATAAAAAAGTTTGATGCAAAACAATCTATCAGAAACTGAAAAGCGATATGAAAATTAAATCTCAGAAAAATGCATAAACTGCAACAGCGTATACGCGTTGCAGCACTACAACACTGATTTTGTTTTTCACCGGTGCAAGAAAATGTTTTGTTTTCTTTTAGTCCAGTATGTAAAAACACTGTCAATGCAACCAACTTGGTAATTGCTCATTATCTTTTGCGGTTTCATTGCCTGCCATGCTTCTTAAATTATTGTCATTACAATACAGCAATACCCCATCAGTCATTCTTTTTGCATCCAAGACGATTTGCGATTGCAGGCATTTAAAAGTTATTTTTTTCTTGGTGGATCTAACCTTGATAGGTAGAAGACGTCTAGACAGAAAAATAATAAAGTATGACCAGACTTTGTAAAAAAGACCTGCATCTAATAGACCAGTCGGCAATTGTTGGGAATCAGGGTCGAGTTACCGAAAGAAAAACTTTAATCACTGAGCTAGCGAATATCTCACCTAAGCTCACCGACGGGTTGTTGAGCATAAGGAACGTTGTAGAAAACATGGGCTTCGGCTTCAGCGGCTCCTCGCACCAGTCCGTGGTTTGTCTCTACCTGTCTCCAAGCAGCAAGCGAGTTAACGATTTAACCAGCAAACTGAACCTGCCTTGCGCAAGCTTTCTAGCGATGCGTTCTTTTGTTTATCATGGCTGGATGTAGGTAGGTGCTGACATAAGCGCATTTGTTAAACGTATGCTCAGTTCAAGTGTCTTCCAAAAGCGTTCAAAATGGTGATACATGCAATAATTTTTGTCCAAGCGGGAGCGAAAAGGAGCACCCAACCACCATTAGCCGATTTTTGGTTTAGTGAGGCAATCAGAACGGTGAAAATCAGGGATTGGGCAGCTAGAGTCTCAATGACTCTGAAGCGAATCGAATCACAATTTTTTTAATTAACGTTACTCTGGTCTCTAGACTTTGATTTAAATCGAATCGGTTTTCAAAAAACAAAATGTACTGAGTGGAGCCACATTTACTTATTGAACCGAAATTTGACTGGAGCCAAGCTCGACTGATTTTTGAGCAGATAAATCCGAGCTGCAATATTTTGACTACAGTTGCTTGAATCAGGTCAAACTACTAGCGTAAGACGCTGAGCATTAATTTAAATGCAATGATCAACAAATCTGATTTTTTCTTAACTGAAACTGATTTGATCTGTAAATATCAGTGATACTGGTTCAGTGACGTCAGTGATGTTAGATATAACAGTGGCATGAGCGATATTAACGTGTTGTGTTATTGTTTAATGGTATTTCTGATTTTGTACTTTTAAAGTACCACCCCTGAAAAGAGTTTCTTTATGCGTAAACATCTTACTTATTGACATTAATAAAATCTACGGACTGCAAGGATTACTACAGAAAACTTTTTTTCTGTAGTGTTCTAGTAAAACGCCCCTGTGCAACAAAAGAAAGTCAGGAAAAAGAGAGTCAAGAGAACTACTTCATGACTGCAGTAATAAAAGATACCTGTGGATGGAAGTTGGTCGCTGTTTTCTCAACGGTGTTGGCTTTGGAGGGGAAAACCCCTGGATCGTCGTTATTCCAAACATCTTGTGCCATTTTCCAGTTCGCTTCATTTGCATCGTTAGTCAAATGAAACATTATTTTGCTGATGGAATGACTGATATGTGATGCGTTTGACAAAAGTACGTTTCCAAAAACCAAAGCAGCGCAGAGTAATAAATTTGATGGAATATTCATAGTGCCACAATCTTTAGTTCTTCCAGTGTGAGACAATACCGGCAGTGCCTATTTGGAATACTTAATGCTTTTAAAAAATGATCAAAATAACAAAAAATAATTTTTCAGTGGAACAACAGCATTGTTTTCAGGAAAATAAAACGAAAACTTAACAAGAGATGAACGTCATGAAAGTCATTCTCAAAAATGTTCCATTAACTGACATTAACACAGTTTCGAAGACTGTACCGCGTCGATACGTTCATGATTTGCAACTGCTGCTTTCTGGACATCAACATTTTTCACATTGCTAAAATGCCCTACGTAAGTGCAGTGGAATATCGAGGTTTTATTGACAGGAAATTAAAACTCAATTTTCCAAGTTTGAAAAACAACTTTGGCTAACTTCAAAAGCACAGGAAAAGCTGAGATATCCACATACGTAGTTTCTGTTCGGCCACAAGGCGTAACAGTTTGATAAGATTCTTGAAAATTTTCCAGTTGTTTTTATGAAAATGTTGTAATTAAACAATACAGATTGCGTTTCATACATTTCCAGGTTTCGCTGAGGTGCCCTCTCTTGCAAAAGTATCTAAAGCATTTGTAGACATTCCTCAAAGATAGAACTTGCTTTTCCTGCAAGCGTTCTGTCTAATATAGTTTAAAAAACTGATGCTTAGTGGATGACAGCATTAAATGTTTTCAACGAAAAGGTAGCCTTTCAGAAATTCACTCCGCTAGGCAAGGAAAAATTTGAATCAAAAAACTGTTAGATTTTGGGCTATGTATGAAAAATACCTCATTTCGTATAATCTCAAGCTCTACGAATATAGCCTAGCCTACACACTGGAGTAACTTCAAAAAAGTCTGTACAATCCTTGCTATCATGATTGGAAAACAGAGTCCACACATAAATCATTTTGAAGAGGAATACAGTTTATCACCTTTCAGCAAGAAATGCACAAACAATTTTTTTAATGAAAAACCTTCAGCGGCAAATAGGAGTAAATCTTAGATATTTGACTCCGGGCAAAGTTGCGTTGCATAAAAGGTGTATTGTAGGTACATATAAATGAGCAATAACTTCCTTTTTCACGAATTGTGGTTCATAAAGTAATCTTCTGAGAAAGAACTTTGCCTTTGATTTATCATTTACTGATAACCAGTGCTCATGCTCACCTGGAGAAACAACCTGAAACTATATGAGTCTTACCGATGTCAGCAAACTTATAAAAACTGCAACGCTGTACCTCCTAAAATTGATTGTCCCATTAGATTAGAATCGTATCTTTTGATAAAATGTATACATTTCAAAGTAAATTTTGGATTTTTATTTGACCGAAATGTCATGATGAGTTAAAATTACGAAAAACGCGATTGAAAATTTTAAACCTTTCACTGCTGCCAACCTTGGCATTTTTACAGCCAATGCCTGTTGATATAACTCTTAGAAAAAAGGTATATTGCCGTGCTGAAAATTCTCGATAAGCGGTCAATGACAGACCCTGTCTCGTTGTGATCTACTTTTATACAGAAAGAGAGATAAGGCAATATATTCAAACATTGTTAGCTGAACAAGCTCGTCTGTCCATTGCCCTTTTGTTTGCTTTGTACATTCGAAGTCTTATTCTTCCATTTCTACACGTGCTAGCGGTTTTGTGGCGTTTACAAATTAAAATATATATCACAAGCTGAAGCCAGTTGGATTTGTGTGCTCTACCTTGTCAAAAGTGTTCATTCAGGGAAAAAAATTTTAATTACGCTCAACCGTTTTCGTGCGGTATTTTTATTGTTGTGCTGACCTGTAGATATCCGAGAGCATGATTTAACCGGCATTTAACCTAAATTGTGTTATGCATCACAAAACCTGTCCCTAACGTTTTTTCTAGACTACGAAAGTTTTGAGAATGATCATTGCATTGAAGTTTTACTTGAATTCAACGCAGCGTTTCATACATCTGAGGTGACACTTTTCAAAAAGATGTCTTTCCGTACCAATTTACTAGAGGTTTAAATCCAAAAACGTAAAATTGTCGCATCTACGCATAATCGTAAACAGAATTTAACGAATCCTACTGCACAGCTTTGCTAAAAAGCTTACTTTCCACAGAACCGTATTTTTCTGAATCTCTGCCCAATGTAGATACCTGGAGTGTGAAAATAAAGGACTACCAATTAACATTTCGTTTGTGCAATATCACGGTCTTTTAAAAAGCATCACCTTCCGTAATTCCTGAATTTATCAGCATTGTTTATTTTTTGTTACGCTGCACTTAGTCTCCATGGCTGATCAGTCTCGTGACACTGTCGTGTGCAACTTGATAAGCTTGATTAATTCCCCCTTTAACTCTGGCTTGAGTTTATTTTTAACAGATTATTGTGTCAGCTCGGAGTTGAATATAAAGTTTATCTTCCCGGTTTGGGAATTTATCACGCGCTGCATTACTGCAGCAAGGTTTGTTAAACTTAATATTGCGGCAATACTGCCATTAATCATTTGCTTCTTGTAACACTCCCATTAAAACCTCAACGAGTACCAAGCAAACAGTCCTACGAAATAGCTATTTACTCTGTGATATTTTGGCAAACATTTTTGTGCGTAATATTTCAGCTGAACAGAACAAGGTCGCTTTGATTTATGCAAGTCATTACTGTCCTAATACAAAATTAAAAACTTTTTTGTATGTGCAAGACTGCAGCAGTCCTTTATATTCGAAAGAAAGCAATTGGATAAAAATGACTAACCGCACAGAAAACTTCATCTTCGATTGAAAGAAAAATGTTTTTTTTTAACTTTCGAAACGTTTTTTGGCTTCTAAGGTCCCATAATTTAGTTCGGCTGTTTTAAAATCTACAGCAAAGACATCAGTCATGAGCTTGAAATTCCGGTAAATATTGCAAGTTTTCCATGTCATGGCGTTCGTAGACTGAAAATACATGTTATCCACTGACGCTTGCTACTGTAGAAAAGGGAGAGTAAACATTTACAGTGTGCAATGGCATGCAGCTGTTGAAACTCAATCCTACGCATTGTTTTCTCAGTTGCGTCGAGCGTCTTGTTAATGCCTGAGACAAAGTAATGCTAATATTTTGCTTCTGGTTATTCAAGAACTCTGTTGGACAGTAAGACATTTCGTTGGCCCATCAAGATGCTAGAACAGGGGTGGGGAACCTGCGTACCGCGGGCCAAACGTGACCCGCGTGAACATTTGGTATGGCCCACATCAGAATTTCGTTACACAAGTTGACGTACAACATCGCGACAAAACGAAGCTCCGTGATAAGCAGGTACTTGGATGGTAAGTCAAGAGAAGTCACTCCTCCTCATAGTTAGATAAAAGTAGAATTTCTGAAGAAAATTAATTGATTGTGCGGCCCGCCAGCGATAACGCAAAATTCATGCGGCCCATGATAGTAAATAGGTTTCCCACCCTTGTGCTAGAACAAGGCTACCTAACTATTTTACCAAAAACCGGTTAATAAAGTTCACTGTTTGCTGGGTCTGGTGAACTATATTTACATGCAACCATGAAAATAGTGAGTGGACAACAGCAGTAAGTGGACACAAACGTATTGCAGAATTTGTATTTCTAAGCTGTGAAGGGTACAAAAGTTTGTACAGTTCCTTGTTTTGGCCTTAACTCTGGCGTCCAGTACAATCACAGAGTAATTTTTCAGTACTACGCTTTCTTGGACGTCAGTTAGTTCCAGTCAGGCCTGTAGCCACGGGAAGGCATTCATGAGCAGTGCCACGCAAATATTTTTTGTGCTCCCCCGAATTGTGTTGTGCCCAGGAAACTTTTTTTAAACATATGATAAAAACAAAAATCTTGCCCCCCTGAAAATGCGTTTTGCCCACCAAGCCTTAAAACCAGGCTACGGGCCTGGTTCCAGTTGGATTTTTGCCGCTTCTACATATTTTTATGCAAATTGTTTTGATTGAGAATTCTGTAATGACTGTTACTAAAAAGGGGTATTGAATAAACAGCAACGATTTCATCAAATGATAACTCAAGTTGTTATTAGTTTCTCAATAAATTGAATAGATATATTTGTTTCATTTTTACACCGGTTCGAAACTCTTGAAAAATTTCAAAAGTTAACACAGACTATTGTGCTTGAACATTTCCGATTTTTTCTGGAAAACTGGAACTGCTGAGATCATGTTAAAGATTGTGTGTTTACCCCATTGTAGCTTGACATTGAGATTGTTCAGATGTGACGTTTACGTCAGTCAGAAATGTAACATTTTCTATATTCCTATCATCTCCTAAAAATGTCTTTGCCTTCACACTGCACTGCGAGCGAGCCCATAAACGAACAGGCAAGCATGCCTTCTCGCATAAGCAAGGAAAAAAGTGTTAAGACTAAGAGTGAGAGAAACCATCGTACCACTGGTGGATTTAAGGTGAGGCAAATAAGGCACTTGACTCAGGCATCTTCTGAAATGTCGTGGCATCCCAACCTTCTTAAAATGTCGATTAAGGTTTGTGCTTGTGCTTAGGAACACATGTAAGTTTTCTGGCCACTTCTATCACAGCAACGCTTTAAATTCACTCCGATTTGAACATATTATCATTGATTTATTTCTCTTTGCAAGGTTCAAGTATAGATTTGCAACCCTTTTCGGTAACAAGGTACGTAGTTCTACGTACACACATTGCCTGTTGCATTGAAAAGTACGAAAATGGTATTTTGGGAAAACATGGATTTCCAGTGTACAAGTAACAAGTTTTGTGCCTGTTTGTTGGCACAAATGTAGGCCTTGTTAAGTCATGGCCTATAACAATCTGAAGCGCGAAGGTTAATAACAATGTTGACGATGGGCTGAAAAATCTATTATGCTTTGAAGTAGCTTTCTGTGGTAAGAAGCACTTCGAAATATATACTAGTATTACCTACTATGCGTAGGAGTAGTTTCAAGTAGTAGGATTTTAGAATATGCAACATGCCCATCACGCGATGCATGTTTGCTGTAATTTTTCAAGTAGCCTGAGTGCCTATGCTTCTGGTCAGTGGCGTATGGACCACAATCTGACACCCAGGGATGCCGGAACGGGGGTGCATGACGGAGGCACTGCCCCTTGGTCTTTGAAAGGGGGGGTCAACG
>JGI24022J15233_10005917_pt1 | contig 13125 bp, 4 predicted proteins | sample Ectturendosymbi2_FD_15233 | JGI IMG/M metagenome (IMG submission 15233)
GATTGCACCAGCCCGTGGTCTAGTGGAAGTGCGTCCACTTCGGTGAGGGTTCGACTCTCAGCCGGGTCTTACCAAGCCCTTGTAAATTGGTAATGCAACCTTCTTACCAGGCGCACGGTGTTCGGAAGAGCTGCAGGCACTCACACAGAAAAAAACGAGTAAATTGAAACCAGACATTGTACAAACTCAGTCGTGGTGCTACAAGATCATTGTATTTATAAAGCGCCAACAACAAACCACCATATTAAACAGTCGTGAAGCGACGCTCAACTGTTAAGTGGTCTTTTGACTTTTATTCATTCGTCGTTATTTATCGTTTCTTTACTTCTTGTTTTGCTCAAATGTGTTGAAGTTCAACTCATTAAAACCTAACGTTAAACGCCTCAATAGGCCTGCTTCTGTGACATCATCGTTACGTCACATCTGTCACGGATCAACGATTCGCCGCTTAACTGCGTTCAAATTCGGTCATAGAAGATTTGTGTGGCGGCTCCACATAGCCAAGCTTACACTACGTCCAAACTGCAAAGAAAACTTGCAACTGTTGTTATAAACCAGGGGCCTCCAAACTTTTTTGTCCGAGGGCCACATAAGCTTTTACACAATAGTCCCAGGGCCGGACATCTTGCGTAATGTCTTTGTTTCCGGGTATGTTGCATATTGCCAAATCAATGAACTTCCGGAAATTTATTCTTTTTTCATTATTGACAAAATGTCTGCGCGGGCCGGATTAAACGGCTTCGCGGGTCGGATTTGGCCCGCGGGCCGTAGTTCGGAGAGCACTGTTATACACGAACAAAATATTCCGAGGGGACCGACGGAAAAGCGTCACTATAGGCGAAGTGACGATATAGCTGAAGTCGTTGTAGCCGAACTCTAATGCACGTTAAAGATAGATTATTTTCCGGAACCGGAGGGGAGACGTCGTCATAGGGTAGGCGAACTGTCGTTAATAGAGCCGAGGTCGTTATAGGCGAATTCTACTGTATCAGTAAATACACGTGGCACTCAATTCGTTGGTAAGCGGTGTGAAATACGACTTTAATACTTAATTGAGCCTTTTTACAAATTGCACGCGCTTCTTGTCATGGTCAGACTGAGCAAAAAGCGCAAGGTGACGCAATGGCCCGGCAGCTGCACCTTCCCAATGGCCTGTCCTTTGCAAGCGGTTGCCACAGCAATCCAATCAAATCCAGTGGGTCAAAACTTTCAGTGTCGCTGCCATAGTTCACCTAGTTTAATAAGATTCATTTTTAATGTATCATGCTAACCAATTCAAGGGACTGATTAGATGAACGACGATTGATCAAAAACCATAACACATAGCTGTACATGTTCACCACAGCAAGGAAAACGCTTATACCTATCGTTAATGCGATTTCAAAGCATATCAAAGTGGACTGGCAACTAACTAAAAGCACTAAAACAGTTTAACTTCTTGAAAAGAGGTGAGATAGGTTTCTAGGTGCGTGTGCAACAGCTGAGAAGTGTTCCATTTCATTTTGAGCTGGTTAAAACAGTCACGATAGAATCCTCGGAGACATTCGTAGAAGATAAACAAATACCTCGAGATACAATTTACGGTATACTGTCGCTTAGTTCTATCAACTTTTACTTTGGGCTCAGTTAGCTCCCTCCTCTTCTGTGGGTTTCACACAACAGTACCACAGTCACAGCTTGGACTGGATGATGTTGCCCAACTTACCCCTGAATGTGAGTTCAAGCACGCTGCGGAGAAGCCTTAAGTTTTGGGTATTTTGATTATTACCAAAATATTTGAGAAGCTGTGTTTTCAACAAACTCATATTAGTTACACTTTCCGTTGCTAAGCCTATTCGTAGGTAAAACAGGTTTTCATGAAAGCTGTTGCTGTATTTTATTTGTTGAAATTGTTTTATTCTTGGGAAGGAGCTTTATGAACTAACAACAATAAAATTAGTCTTAATCAGAACGATGCTACTTTAAATTATGTTGATAAGCGCTGAAAAATCGTCCGAGTTCAGCGCTCGTTGCAACTGTTGCGATCGGAAAGCCCGAGCGGCAAGTGCGCAAAGCTTCACACTGTGGCAGCAAGCAACAATAGAGATCATCTGCCATTGATCACTCTTCGCGTTCGCCAGGGGTGGCCAACAGGTCGATTGCGATCGACTGGTCGATCGCCGAGTCTCAGCTGGTCGATAGCGCTCGATTTTGCATTGAATTAACAAGATACCTAGAAAGAACATTTTCCAGTCAATATTCCAGACCCGCTGTAGTAAGAGTTGTAGCTGCTGCTTTTAGTGTCAGTGATTGAGCAATCTTTGTTGCAGTCAAACCTTGCCTACAACATGAGCGCTTTAAAGAGAAGGAAGACATATTACTTCAATGAAAAATGGGAGCTTGACTACTTCTGTATTATGATAAATGAGAATTGCACCTGTCTTATCTGTAATGCTTCCCTTGCTTTGCCCAAGAAAGGAAATCTTGAAAGACACTTTATGACACGCCATGCCAAATACAACGCTGATTATCCCCTTGGAAGTGAAGCAAGGAAAATGAAAGTTAACGACCTTAAATCAAATGTACACGGACAGCAAAGAGGCCTAAAAAAATTTTGTACTTCGTCAAGAGCTACTACTATAGCCTCATTCAAAGCAAGTTTTTTCTTGGCAAAAAAAGGAAAAGTATTTTCAGAAGGGGAGTTGCTGCAAGAGTGCTTTCTAGACATTTCCGATAGCCTTTTTCAGGATTTCCGTAATAAACGTGAAATTAAAAGTGCTATCAAAGAGCTACAACTGTCAAGAGACACCGTAATGAGAAGAATAGAGAAGATGAGTGAAGATGTTGCCCACCAACTTTGCAATGATTTTAATACCTGTGCGTGTTTTTCATTGCAACTTGACGAATCGACAGACATCAGGGACGCTGCACAGGTTATTGTGTTCATTCGTATGGCTTTTCATGATTGGAGCATTAAAGAGGAAGTGCTTGGCATCATAACTTTGAAAGAAAGGACGAGAGGCATAGATATTTTCAATGCATTTAAAAGCTATTGCTTTGAAATAAAGTTGCCTCTGTGGAAGTTAGTGTCAGTTACAACAGATGGAGCAAGATCAATGGTCGGCAGTGTAAACGGTTTCATTGCCTTGTGCGAAAAAGATGATGATTTTCCGGATTTTTTAAAGTACCATTGCATAATCCACCAACAAGTTGTGTGCAGCAAACGATTAAACACAAAAGAGGTAATGGATATTGCATTCAAAATTGCAAATTCAGTTGGAGCGAAACCTCTTCGGCGCCGTCTTTTCAGGCAGGAATTCGAGGGACAAGAGCTTCTGTTACACACTGACGTAAGATGGCTCAGTAGTGGCAAATTTCTTCAAAGGTTCCGAGATCTGTTGCAAGAAATCAAAGCTTTTCTTCAAAATAGAGGTGACAACTATGCCAAGTTAAATGATTTAGTTTGGATGAGTGACTTGGCTTTTCTCGCTGATTTTACTGGCAGATTAAGTGCCTTAAATTTGCAGTTACAAGGGAAGAGCAAACCGCTGATTGAATTGATCAGTGCTATTGGTGCGTTTAAAATGCAAATCCCTGCATTGATCTCCGACCTTGAAGAAAAACGGTTTGAGTTTTTCCCAAACATCAAAGACCATTTGCAAAATCATCCGGTTAGTATTTGGAACCCCGAGAAGTATGTTGCTGAAGTAAACATGATTTCTGATGACTTTGATGTTCGATTTAGAGATTTTCAAAAAATCGAAGAAATAGTTGCATACGTATCATATCCGTTCAAGTCGGATTTGAACGTATCTAGTGTTTCTCACCAAATCAGTCAAGTATTTTCATTGGAAAGAGGTGCAGTAGAAATGGAAATGTTGGCATTGAAAGCTGACGTGTTTCTGAAGGCTCGGTCATGCGAAAACGATTTCTGGAGAGTTGTTGGGACAAAATACTGCAATATCAAAAAATGTGCGGAATACATCCATTCGTGTTTTGGTTCGACGTACTTATGTGAATCTGCATTTTCATTTATGAACGTAATCAAAACAAAACATAGTGCTGTGCTTACAGACGACGACCACTTGGGCGACTGCCTAAAGCTGTCTTTGACAGGATACACGCCTAAGTACGAAAAGCTGGTGAACAGTGTGATGACTCAAACATCTCACTGACTCATTTTGATAAAGTAAAAAGAAAACTGTTGAACGTTGTTTTCGTGTACTATTGTGAAGTACTTTAACCGAAACATTAAAATACGGCTTTCGATGGTAAATGTGTGGTAAATACAAATCCATTTACAGGAACAATGTTGCATTTTATGACATTTTGTATTTGTGACTTTATTACCGACCGGTCGATCGCGAGTTATCAAAATTTTTCCTNGTCGATCCCAGTCGAAGACAAGTTGGCTTCCCCTGATGTACACCAACACACATTAAATCGAAGCCGAGTAGGACTTTACTCTAAGACACCGATTCTGAAATAACGGCCTACAAAACTTGCGCGCATATAAGACGTGGATTCTGTTGTCCTTCAATTCTTGAGCGACTCATTGATGTATGCAGCTGATACACGTAAACGCTATTATGTCTCTCAACACGTTTGTAAAAAGTTTGGATTTTATGTCATTAAACGCTATGAAATGCGACTTCGGTAGCATTTTTTGTACACTACTTGCTTCCCAAAAACGATTAGGTGTTTAGCTAGCTATTTAGAGCTAAAACTCTAGAGTTAATTCTAAACAAAGACAATATTGCAACTAGGGTAAAGTTTCACATATCCTCTAAAGAACTTGAATATGTCTGACTCATTCAGTCTACACAAAATGTGAAAATGATTGTGTTGTGTAACGTTTCTGCTAGTAACTGTTCTCTGAATAATCTAAACCTGTTATTGTTTTTTCGTCGATTTTGACATGGTAAGTGCGCTGCGTGTAAAAAAAACTAGCAGATTAACCTACTCAAATAAGTTTAGTATTATCTTTTAGTTTTGTGCCCTAGATATATTTCATTTTCCAGTCAACTTGAGGCACATCAAGACCATGGGCGTCGGAAGGAGCAGGGGGGATTGCCCCTACATTTTCAAATGTGACATTTTCCTATAACGCTTTTAGGAAAAAAGTTTATTTTCTTAGTTTCGTGAGGAAAAAATGAAATTTCACTGCTTTTGGTCCTCCTTGGGAAAATCTGTATGGCTATTTATAGAAAAATCCGCTATTGCCCCCCCTGGAAAAAATCCTTATGACGCCCATGACCAACACAGTTGAACATATTTGTGTGTGGAAAAGGATCAGAAGCCGGAGCTAGAGCCTTGTTAATAAAAAGAGAGCTCTGTTGCCGGAGATACACTCAAAAAAAAACAACAAAAGCTACGGACCTGGAACCATGTTCATGAAAAGAAAAGATTATTCTTGAACTTAAAAAAATCTCTACAGCCAAAGAATTGTATTTCAACACGACAGTTCTTTACATATCATACAAATAATCAGTAAGAACAGAGCTGGATCATCCTTGAAGTCCTATTTCAAAGAAACCAGCACAACTGGGAAGAAACAATTAAGACAAAGAGACAATTATAGTCTATTGTTATTCTGCAAATAGGAACAACAATACAAAGTATTTTGCATAGAAATTATTTGGCTTCGATGATAACATTATTCTCCAACAAAGATCATCCTGCGACCGGTAAAATCACAAAAGGGTAAAACTGCAAACAAGCAACGCTCATGTGACTACCGAAGTAATAAACGCATATACAGATAGAAAAAACACTGAGTTAGGCTGACACATCAATAAAAACTCAAATTTGCATTGACATAATTAATCTGCTCAGAAATCCAGGATGGTCCAACCCCCAGGGGCTTCTTTTTTTGTTGATTTTATATAATGTACTTAGAAAATGTTAGAAACCTGTGTTTCCATGGCTTTTCCTGATTTTTAGAGACAAGCGGAATGTTGCCAAAGTTATTTTACAAAAATATTCCTGAAAGTCTAAATATACAAAATTGGGGTACTATCTTACCCAGGGCCACCTGATGTGTAACAAATTTTTGGCACCATAATACCTTAGCATTTCAATGCAATTGTAAGTGCAAAACGTGTTTGGCCAAATATGACCTCGGAAATCTTAGATGTGAAGAGTCTTCCTACACCATGACTTGATATGAAGAAAAAAAGGATCTAAATCGCGCATTAAGTATTCTACGCACGAACAAAAACTCTCTAAATAATCCCCTTTTGGGGGGAACAGTACACAAAATTTATATGCTATGCTTTTTGGCTGCGCAGGCACGATTTTGTTGTGAAAGTTATCAAAGATGGACGTCGGGAACTCATAACTTGGCCCGGAAATAACGGATGGCACAGGTCCCAGGAAAATGTAATTAAATCTTGGGTGGCATTACACCCTTCTTTTGTTGACACTACAGCGTTTTAAGGTTTCCTGAGCAGGGTTGCCTAACGTACAAGAAAAACTTTACGAAAATTCATCAGAGTTGCACCTGTTTTGTTTCAGATAAAAGCTAAGTACGACAAGTAAATGTCAAGCAAAACAAATCAACTACAAAACACAGAAGCAACACTTTTAATTACCTATTCATCACGCCAATCTCGCCCGAATCTTATGTTTGCGTAGTGAGACGATATCGCCACCAATAAGTTTACGAATGCAAAAACCGTGTATTTTGCACGAGACACTGCGCGTTACAGTTTTGCTTGCGGTGCGGCAGAGATCGTTTCAAGCCAATTTACAATTCCTCTGCTGAGTTCGTCTGGTTTTTCTTGAGGTGTCCAGTGACTGCAACGATTTATATGCAGCCGCGTCAGGTTGGTAACTGTCTTTTCCATGCCATACGAATATTCAGGTTTCAAAACAGAGTCATGGGAGGCCGTTACCATCAAAGCAGGAATGGTGATCTTTCTTTCTGAAAAAGGTGACAACCACTTCCAGTTGGCTTCGTAGTTACGATACCAATTCAAAGGGCCTCGAAAACCATTTTTCTTGAATTGCTCGATGTAGTACGCAATATCCGCTTCAGAAAGATATGAGCTGATCGGAATGTCGTCCGGAATTCCAGCAAGAAATCCTCCACGTTTCCGGACATTAGACGTAGATGCTAAGGCGTTCCACACCCTTTTTTCATTTTCTTTAGGAACACCTTGCAGGATTACGGAGAAAGTTTTTTTCATATTTTTTTCGAGTTCTTTTTCAGCTACCCCAGGTTCTTGAAAGTAGAGTTGGTAATCAAACACGCCTGGTCTCTTGTACATACTTTCTAATGGGTTTTTATTGGGGTTGATTGGAAAAAAGGGGGTGTTGACTCCACAGACTCCTTTAAAACGGTGCGGATAGACAAGCGCCAGGTACCAGGCCAGCGATCCTCCCCAGTCATGCCCCACCACGACCGCTTGAGGGATGCACAACATATCCAGCAAGCTAAGAATATCTTCGCTGACTTTCTTATGCGAGTATTCGTCTATGGCAGCAGGTGCACTGCTTTCGCCATACCCTGGCATGTCAAGCGCGATGACGCGGTACCCGGCGAATGCCAGAGCAGCTATTTGATACCTCCAGCCATACCAGCAGTCGGGAAAGCCATGCAATAACAAAACAACGGGTCCTTCACCAACATCAACAAAGTGCAACCTCATTTTTTCGTTCACCTGCGCATAGGAATGACAAACCTTATCAGGCGTAGCAGGGGGTGGAAATACCATGTCCTCTGCAGGAAAAAGCAGGTCGACGCCACAGAGCTTCTCCAACTCTTTCACGCTGCGAGCGGTGTCATCCACTTTAATGCATTTTATTCCGAGCTGGCTCGCTGATTTCAGATTTACGCCTAAGTCGTCCAAAAACGCCGTTTCGTGGGGAGCGACGCCAAGCTTGCGACAGGCGTACGTGTAAATTTCTGGTGACGGCTTGCGCATGCCAGTAAGCGCTGATTGAACAACCTCGTCAAAGAACAACCCCAATGTAGCCATGAAACGACAATTTCTGCCTTTTGAACTCTCAATATCATCAATCCAGTTGTTGGTTAGAACACATGTGCGAATGTTTTGCTTCCGCAGCCGTTTAGCAGCATTTAACATTTGCTTGTTCACACTTTGTTGAAAAAGAAGAGCGAAATCAGCCTTCTTGCCAGTAGTATGAGCCTGAAATGCTTGCATAAGGCGCAAAGTACTAAAATTCACAGGCAAAGGAGCGTTTTCCAGATGCGCCTTGGATCTCACCGCAACATCGAACTCTTTGCAGAATTCCGAGACAGTGAGCAAGCCTCGCTCTAATCTGCAGAATGCGCTGTAGGATTCACCTTCTAAAAACAGTTCGGACAGAAATCGTTTGCGTAATCCCAGCTCATTCTCATATCGAGCAATTGCTTTTTGCGGTTGGGGCACTAAAACGCCACCCACATCGAAAAGCACTGCTTTGATTCTTCCTCTCACACTTGCCATAGCGAATGAGCGCTAAGTACAAATACCAAAACGCTGACTGATTGAGCGACGGCAACTCGCAAAAACCACGATGAGTTAGTCTAGTTAATATGTTTCTAAGGCTGTAGGTAAACAGTGCAACGTCAGCACATATTACGCACAGGCTGCGCAAACTATTGTCCAATATAATTCTAACGTTTTTCTTGCGTTTTCCACAAACCTATGAGAAAACGTTTGGTAATTACGCTACATCTCTTGCAAAACCAGCGTTTTCTTGGGCGAAATTTTTGCGGAAATCATTGTAGCTTAAAGCTGTCGATTTTGCACTCGACAAAACTTAACTTATGTGTTGTTATTTCCTGAGTGATTTTTCGAGCATTTAATCTTCTAAAATCACCACCAACAGTTTAATTCCAACAAGCTGCTATTTGCCACATGGTACGTTGTGCAATCAAAGATGACCATACGTTTGCTGTTTGTTCCTGATTGCAATATGAAAACAATAAGTAATGTATCCATGTTGAAATAAAGCTTGGCCAGATTTCAAAAAGAAACTTGGAAGTACAGCATCTGAAATTTCAGAAGTACGATTAGGCTGAATGCAAATAACAAGAAGGGTGTGAGGTTGGACTGAAATGTTAGTTGAGCCATATCTGACCTAAACGCCGGCATTTGCTGAACCTTGATCTAGCCTAATGCTGCATTGTTGAATGGTTGAAGCAGATTGCAATGATGGCAAACAGAATGGCTCCGCTTGTTGATTGCGATGGAATGAAAACAACCCTTCCTGTCATTTATTGTATCAACTTCATTTATTTACAAGCAACCTGGATGCATGACCCTGATGCTGGGTTTAGATGTCTGTAAGCTTTGTTTTCACTGATTTACCAATCACATTTACACAGCCATTTTACAGGTAATGAATTAACTTCAAACAATGTGCTCCTTCAAGTTGCATAAAAGTTGAACTCAAAAGAGATAATTTTTAATCAGTTGCTGAATTATTGCTAGTAATTAAAATTTGGACTTTTGTGAAAAAAATTGGACCAAATGTTTGGACATATCGATATTTTATATATGGCAACCCTAGTTGGTTTTCAGGTTTTTGCCCACATATATATATGAGCCTTCATTGCAGAATCACAGTAATGGTAAAGAGTTCATCACATTAATTTAATTTAAATGCATCCATATGTACAATGCAGCAATTAATTGCTGTTTTGTTTGTGTGGTGGCAGAACCTCCACGAGAGAGTTTTTTTGAGAAAATTTAAAAGTCAGCCTGGGCAAGGATTGCAGTTACTGAGTTGTCCACTCATCATAAGACTGCACATGACATACAGAGAGTCCCAAGAAATGGTGTAGTTAGAACATTGGAGACATGTGTAGCTGTGGAGACTTTCAGTCTGAAAAAATCTTTCTCATCTGCCAACCAGTTATCCATACCAAAAGTGATTACCTTCCATGGCTGAAGAGCTGAGACTACCCTTGAGGGAGACTATTTGATTCATAGCTAGAGCCTTGTCACGCATCATCATTTTGGGTTAGACCATACCTGAGAATAACGATGATAAATAAAAGGTTTTCAAGCTTCTCTAAATCTGCAGCCCTATCACTGGTTGTAGTTTAGCATCATGCCTGAGACTCTGTACTGTAAGTTCTTTAACATAGTGGAATAATGTAAGTTCCAACTTCTTTAAACTGAAAATCAAGGCTGAAAAAAGGGTGGAAATCAGAAGGACCTTCCTGAGAAATCATACATGCTCACAGGAAATTAATCAGCTACTGTACAAGTCAAGTAAAATCCAATAATAATTAAAGAATTTTCAGTGAAAATCTCTGCATTAGCCAAATCAGGGCCACTGTTGGTGAATGAGGCACAGAGGCTAAAAAGGATTTCCAAATATAAATTTTTGTGAATTTATGTCAGGATTACAGTGAAAACAAAAAAAGCTTGAGCAGTTCACATATGAAGACACATGTAATTTGCATGAGATGCTTTCAAGCTGATAGCTAAGCAGGGATAGGAATTTTTCCTCAAAAGTGTTTGACAAATACTGTTTAATAAAAATCCACATTGTGGACAAGTGCAATTAAATCAGCTCAATGGTGGATAAAGGAGTGTCTATTTTGCTTCATGAGCAGGGCAACCAAAAATCAATTAAGTCAAAATTTTTCCGCTTTTTCTTAAGTTTATGAAACGTCCAAAAACCAAATTTTGCACTCATGCCATGAGCAACTTCCAAGTTATTAGGTCTGTAATCATAGTGGGTTTGTTGCAACTTCTGTTGTAATAATAATGTTGTTTTGCCAATTTAATATTATGGCTATGTGTGGTTAGACAAGAAACATTGTTTCACAGTACTTGGATTGATAAATGCTCAATCTATTATGCAGAGTGTTTTAACTTTATGATATTCTCAGGTTTGACTCTACTATAGTTATCAAGGTACTTATCAACATACCATTCCAAAAAACAACCAAACTTTTCTAAAATTTTGAACAGTGCATGAATGCGATTCTAAAAATTTGTACAGTGCATGAATGTGATTCTGAGTTAACCTCAACACCTAAGGCTGAATTATTTTGCAGTTGCAAACGCAGGAAATTTATAGGTCAAAATTTAAAGTTTTTAAGTCAAAAACTTGGTTGCCCAACTCATGAGGCAAAGTCACTGCTGGAGCCATTTTGCCTTTAATCGAACGTGATTGGTTGAAGTGGTCAAATGACAAGGTTGGAATGCATTACTTACTCAGTTTATTATGACATCTGTTATGGCTCAGTCCAATGGACAATTGTTGTGTGGTTTCATTGACGGCAAGCTGTTAATGGCTTCTTATCTGTGTTGCGTGAAACATAGGTTTAACCCCAATCCTACTCTAACCCTACACCTCATGAGGCAAAACAGACACTACCTTTGATAAAATTAACCATTTCAGTCAAAATAATATTTTTATTACGTCTGTTGATTGCTAGTGGCAAAAGATTTTAAACTTTAGAAACTAAGAGTTTAATTTAAAGAGGAAATATCTGTACTGAAGAAATTTGTCCTGAAGCAAAATTCATTTTAAGTATTAAATTATTAGTAACACAATTAAAAGCTCTAGGTTTGTAAGCTTTCAAGGAATCAGCCAACAAGGCTCTGCTTTCTTCTTTTGTGATGATTCCAACTTGCACATATCTGCATTCAACTTGCTAGTCACTAAAAAAAGCAACAGGTTTGAATCTATTAGCAAATTTTTAAATGGGTAATTTGTTGCATTGCTTGCAAATTGGTGTCAGATAGTTTTAAGCTTTAAGCAGAAGCAATTATTTGCGAAAGATTTATTTTCAAGTTTTTACTTATATTTTGAATTATTCATTTTAGTCTTGAGTTTCTTCACTTTCTCTACTCTTGCTTTAGCCTTTCAATGTTTCTCCTGTAACTTATGGTTGCTTATAACATAAACAGTAAACACAACTTGCAGATTTTAGGACTGTAGGTGCATAGTGATAGTGTATGTGAAATCGCTTTCCTATTTCAAAAAATTGCCAGTGGATTCAAACCCATCACCTTTGTGAAGACTATTTAATTTAACTGTAGGGCTAACTAATAACATATTTATATTTAAACTTTTGACAATTTTTTATACAGAACCTAGCCTGGAAATATTGCATACAAATTACATGATGAATGCAGAACTGCTGTACTCCAGAAGTGCACACAGGATTAAATCAGAAAACCTAACCTTTGATATAAAAGCATTTCTCCAGAAAGAAGCATAGCCTATCCAGAACAAATTTCAAAATATGGTAACATTTCCTTTTATAGAAAATGTCCAACAGAAAAATCTTACAAATGCCTAAAACAATAAAATACAGGTTATGAAAAAGCAAACATGCACCAAGCCATGGTTTCTGATCAATTGAATCTGGCACACCAGCGTTTATTGATAATGATATGGCCACAATTCCACAAACTATCAATTATGAAATGCTGAGCATCCACAGAAATGAAACTAAGCAGGCTTGCCATTGTTGAAATGGACCAAATAGGTCAAATCGTTAGGCAAATTACAGCTTTAATAAACGCCAAAGAAGCTAGAACATGCCAAAAATGCTATACAGTAAGTTTGAAAAGACAACAATATCACAGCCTCCAGCTTTTTGTAGCAGGTTGTTTGAGGAACCTGCTGCCTGGTTCTGCTCCCGCTTTCTTGCAATGATTCAAGCTTAAGCCACACCGCTTCCTGGTCAGAAGCCTTCCCAATTGCTAGCGTCGGAAACCTGCTGAGCCCTGATGAGCTCCGAATCGCAATTGCCGTGCGAACTGGTGCCAATATTTTCGAAAGCACGGAATGCCGCTGTGGGAAGCATGTTGACAGGCTGGGACTTCACGACCAGAGTAAAGCTGGTCGTCACTTTCGTCCAGCCGTCATTTTCGCGACTTGGCGTAAAAACCGCCAACACAAAAACGAGCAGATAAGGTAAAAAAATAATCAAAAAAACATATTATGGCAAAATCATAATACAAACAATTCAGACGAATTATTTCAAACGACTTTTAAGGTAACTGTAAACCTTTCGGCAAGTTTTTTCGAATTTCGAACGCGCTTAAACAAAACGGTTATCTCGTAAACTAAAGGCGTCAGCAAAGATTTCTAAACGAACATCACTTGCCAATATCATCAGCTATTCAATAAAACCGTTTTCATCCTCTACACTTTTTATTAAAG
>JGI24022J15233_10005920_pt1 | contig 13121 bp, 7 predicted proteins | sample Ectturendosymbi2_FD_15233 | JGI IMG/M metagenome (IMG submission 15233)
CAAGCAATAATAGAGTGATCTCGTCGGGTGATCTCTATTGTTGCTTGCTGCCACGGTGCGAAGCTCTGCGCACATGCCGCTCGGGATTTCCGATCGCAACACTATACATCAACACTGTTTAGAGCATCTTGTCACAAGAGGGTGTGTTAAAGATCATAATGCAACAATAGCAATGTATTCTTTTTCCACACAACCACTGATATAGGAGCTAAGCAATGCTATGTGACAAAACTGATGATAGCTTTGCACTTCAGGTTGTTTTTTGGTCATTTTTCAATCATAGACCGAATTTTTTAAAATGACTGGAAAAAATTAAGTCTATTTGGTCATAATGTCTGAAAATATAGACTAGTGAAATTGTTACGGCGACAAGTTTTTGAACTGTTATGGGACAAATGACCAAAATATCTTAGCGAAAAAACAGCTTGTAGTTGTTCAATATAAGGGTTTAAACGATGGTGGGATTACTAATGAGCCAAGGAACCAAATGTTGGATACTACTTAGTGTCTAAAACCAGAAAAAACATCTTGATTGTGAAAAATAAGGAGCTAGAATGAAATCTAAAAGTTTTTAAAAATGCATGCATAAAAACCACAGATCAAGGTGAACACCACCCTTGAATAATATATGGGACAATATAATGTAATGATCTGATCAGTTCATCAAAAACAAGGATGGGGGTAATACCTCAAGCTACTCTCCACTTAATGCACCAGATGGTCCTCAAGTAGAATATTCAGCCATCAACAAAGAAATATGGTCCACATAGTTTTCCAACACAAGTTCCAAACATGAGTGAGCTTCCATATCACTAGAACATGTTTTCAGAAATGAACTCATTCCTACTCTCATAGGACATCCACCAACTGATATTGAAAGAAAAATGTTAGTTTTCCCCTGCAGGCATGTTGGGGTGAGTATGCCAAATTGTCAAGAAACTTAAAAAATGTGAATATAAGCACTTTACCCTAATCACTGCAAAATTAACAGACCAAATCTTCAACTATGAACTTAACAACATTCTGTCATAGCTGGGATGAACAACCCTAGCAGCTGAACCCAGGCATAACAGCAAGTAAAAAAGAAATGGAAAAAGTAACATCTCCTTTCCTTACCTTTCAGCAGTGCCAACCAAGGCAGTTGTGTATACCCTAAATAAGCAATGCAATTTGAATGAGATATCACTGAAAAATAGGTGACTCACCTGCTTGCTTTGCATGAGCAGTAAAAAACTCTGTGTATTACAATATGATATGCAAACTAGAGAGATGCACATTAATGAGACACACTTCAGCGAGACTCCACTCTAAGGCACGACCCAGCAAAAATTCTGCAAGGCAGTGGCGCATCTAGCCTGGCAAAAGGGGGTCCGTCGCAGAAGAGCAGCTTTTGATAATTTTTTCAGAATCAAACCAGATTTTCTATAGGTGTCCTAAAACCCAATTAGACTTGGCTTAGTAGCCCAGCACAACTACAGCTAGCTATTTAGGTAGTGGTACCACATCATCACAACACACAAGGAAAGATTTATGGGTTATCACTAGGGCAACTAAAAGTCATTGACCAAATTTTTTCTGCCTTTTTTAAAGTCCATGAAACGTCCACAAACCAAATTTCACGCTGATACCTCGAGCAACTCCAAAGTTATTAGGTCAAAAAAAAAGTCGAAACTTGTCATTAGGTCAAAATTATTCTAGCGTTTTTTTTTCATTATCAATATTTTATTAAAGCTACAACAACAAATATTGATGTGCTTTTGCAAGGTTACTTGATATTCTGATAAGTTTTGTGATTTCTGACAGAATAATTTTGTTTTGCCCACAACTAGACGATTGAAAGTACGCTAGGAGTAGGTGTGGTAGCCGTTGATGTTTACGTATAACAAGCAAAACCTTCTCAGTGAACTCAGGAGATTTATTAACACTGGATATTTCTCTTAGTGTGTTTGGATTGATTTTTGTCTACAGCTTGTTACCTCCAGCCTTGTTGGGTCTTTCATACTTTTGATTTTTGTTTCATTTCAACAGAAAAAATATTTTTAACCTATCAGTTTGATTTCTAATATAAGATTTGAATCCACGTTTCAACTGCAAACACAGGAAATTGATTAGTTAAGTCAAAATTTAAAGTTTTTAGGTCAAAAAAATTTTGCCCTACCTCAGTTTGCTCCTGCAAACGTGGTCCTCAAAAAGGTATGTAGTTTGTCAAACAATCAGCAAACGTCAGCAACAAGAACTGTTTGTCTAAACCTACATACACTTGTGAAATTGATGCTGACAATCACCTGCACAACTGTGTTTCTGGAGTGCTATCAAGATGAGGATGTTGAAAATATACTTGGCATACACTGTGAAGACGAACAATTGAGTGCAATTGCTCTGATCATTTTGCATCGTGATTTAAGTGATATAGGAGAAATTAGTGTAAGACTTCCTCATGCAGCCAACAATGTTGTCAACTGTTCATTCTAAAAAGGCTGTTTTCAAACTACCACATTAGACTGGTATTTTGTTCAGACAGTACGACAACAATTTCTGAGGCTAGCTGTCATGCCTTTCAATATGAGAAATTCCTTTGTAAAAATATAGCTTTATTGGAAACTAACCGCATTACGTTGAGTGACACTAAAGCAGGCTTAAACTTTATTTTGATCCGACAGTACAGGTGTACATCATAACCTAGGTGGTGTTAACAGCAGATAAAATTTGGGCCTAAACTGCAAAATCCACCGATCGCAATTTGAGACTGTGTTCTCAAACCATGAAGAAAAATATCACAAAACAGCTGTGCATGTGTCAGGCGGTGTACAAGCTTCTGACATTTTTATTTACATCTGGCACTGGCACAGCAACAGATTCCGTAACTCGTGTGCGTTCAATGCAATATCAATTTAGACTATTCAAAAAACATATATTTTTCATGTCATTCTGCAGATGCAAGGCAGTAAATGCTGTTGTTGTTGCATAACAATACTATGCAATGTCAGAAAAGAAATGCTGTTGCCTGTTCCAAACCCCCCACACATCAGAGACCAGCCATTGCAGTGTTCGATATTTGATCAGCATTAATGCTGAGCACCTTTGGTCAAAACTGTCACCAGGGAGTCTTTAACAAACGGGCTTTACATTTGTTCAAGGGGGCTTGCATCCTAAAAATATGTATTAAATCAGTGCTTTGCAAATGATGATTCATATTCACAGGCAAATTAATTATAAAATTATTGACTATTTTCCTGCAAATACATGTAATAGGCTTGTAGTTTGCAACTAAAATCTTTTGAACAATCTTTATAAACGGTTTCGTTTGAACACCTTCACTGCCAGTATATTTTGTGGCAGCCTTGATTTTCAGTGTGTTTAGTAACTGCATAACTCGCCAAACGATTGTGCTAAAGAGCTGTTCAAGCCCTCAAAAGACTTAGCAAGTCTTTTAGTCTGCACTGAAAAAATGTTTTGGTTTTGAGTTTCAGGTTTTTTTCAGATGACATCATAAATCAGGTAGCTTTTTGGCCATTTTGGCTCAGGTTACCTGGCCCTAGGTCCAAACTGTTAATGGAAGTATTTCGCTCAAGTTTTTATTGGACACTAGGTTAGAATCAAAGTCTTTTGAGCCTTTGACTCTCTATGGTTCCCGGTATAAAAGTTATGTTATGAAAACAAAATAATCAGTTAATCTACTAATAAGATAATTAATTAATTTGTTAATTTTAGGGCATAATTTTTGAACCAGAAATGCTTGGAAGTCGGTCAAGGCTCATAAGACTCGGATTCTAGTCTAGTTTCCAATAAAACCTTCAGTGAAATACTTCCCTCTTGCGGTTGGACCCAGGGCCAGGTAACCTGAGCCAAAATGGCCAAAAACCTACCCCATATATGACGTCACTCACAAAAAACCTGATACCCAAAACCAAAAAATATTTTTAATTGCAGTCTCGAAGACTTGCAGAGTCTTTTCACGGTTTGAACAGCTCTCTAACACAATCGACTGGTGAGAATTACGGAATTGCAAAGTGGCACGAAAATAGCAGCTAGTGCGGGAGCTCAAAGTACATATTGTACACCGGCAGCAAAAGCATTGATCATTGTCATTTAATTGATAGCAATTACTTAGAGATGTCATAATGAAATGCAAATGTTAACAAAAATTTATACGACACCACAATCAAGCTTATTGTTTAGTTATGAAAACACTGTTATTGAAGGAACAAGTCTGAGGCCGGTCAAAATAACACAACACGATGAATATGCTATTTCATTAGCACAAATTGACAAACTTTTCCAAGCTTAACACCTTTGGTGCTGATTGACACATATATGCCTCATACGTTCAAATGCACAGGGTGCGGAATGACGCATATATGCGTCATTCAATCAAATATGCCAGGTGCGGATTGAGGCACATAAACACCAAGGCGATAACTTTTCGCGTACTTGTTTGGTTGCAACGAAATTTTCTACAAATGTTCTTTATATCTAGACACGCTAATCTTGAAAGTTTCATATAAACTGACAAAAAACTTTCTGAGTTATGAAGTTTGGTAGCAAACCATCTTGCTAAGCCTAGGCTACAAGACTTTTTCAAAAAAGTTAGGTGTGAAAAGTTGTTTGGTAACACACAATAAGTTAATAACATTTTTTGTACTCAATCGTTTGCAATGAAAATTTACAACAATGTTCTCCATACCTACCCGCATAATCCCTGAAAAATTCAAGTAATATCAGCAAGAACTTTTTTACTTATGCAGTTTGGTAGCCAGCAATAGTTTGCTAGGTCTAGGCTACAACACTTTTTGCAAAACACTTAGCTCTTGACAGTTGTTGCGTGTATGCTCTTGACAGTTGTTGCGTGTATAAGGATAACTTCTTTTTTAGTTGTATTGGTGCTCAGAAAACTTCCACATATGATAATCAAATCTATTCTCATCAGCTCTGAAAATTTGAAGCATTTCTAACGAAAAGCTTCAGAGTTAGGTACTTTCGTTTCGTAACTACAGATGCGTGTAGGCTACAAAACTTTATCCTATACAGCAGGGTTCAGCAGTTGTTGTGTGAAGCACCATAACTTTTTTTAAAGTAAAGTTTTTGCAGCTAAAATTTACAAGAATTATTTTCAAATTGTTGTGCATTTTGCCTGAAAATTTGAGAACTTTGCAAGTTAATATTTGTTGAATCGAGCAACTGAACTCTGTTCCAGCACATCGGAGTAATTGTATGTGTGTGTGTCTGGCAACGCACTAGTTTGGGTTCAGTATTTGTTGAGTAGGGCCCAATAACTTTGCTTGGTCTTTTGCAACCAAATTTCAGATGAATCTTCAGTTTGTGAAAATGCGTCTTATCTGAAAATTTGAGGTCAATCGGGCAAGTACTTTTTGAGTCATTCAATTTTGAGTATAACTGCTGGATGAAAACAACCTAAAAACCGTCCCGCACCAGGTAAATAACTGCATGGAATTCACACCGGACCGAAGGTGTAAGTGAATATTGCTTGAAAAGCAAGCACATCTGGATTTTGCATCAACCTTTCTGATGTCTAGACTTGTTAATCTCCAAATGCATGGCACATATTTACATTATTTCCATTCTGTATCTCAAATAGGCTGTAAATGTATACACTAGTTGTTCTTAAAAATGGGCAGAATTGCTGCCTTGGGGGCGATTTTGAGGAACACTGAGGTGAACAAAGGGGCGATAGGGGGGAAAACAACACAAAGGGAGCAAAAACGCTCAATCACTACTACATTGAGTTTCCTTCAGTAGATGATCATTGAGTTAACTTTGGCTGTGACCTTAATGCTCTCATAGTGAAGAAACTGCTTGTTGATTCATACACGAGGTGAAATACAACTGTACCTCATAAAAATATTTCAAAGCTTTGTGAAGGTCGCCAAGCACATCCATCATACTAAACTAGGGACCATGGCATGTATCGATTTCTTTGAATAAAGCTCTCAAAAAATACTACCTTGTGTTTGCTTTATCGAGCTTGGGGGCGACAATGATGTATTGAGAATGAAAAAGGGGCGATGAAACAAAAATGTTTGAGAAACATTGGTATAGACAAAGGCTACATGGATGCAACAAGGTCAACATCTGTTATCCACTAACCTGCACTACTGTCAGGGCAAGCTTAGCTGTGATTGCTAAATAAACTCATAACTACCTTATAAATAGATGATGTCTGAACAGCAGGATGCGCGAATGTGAAAATTTGGTTGGAAACCTAAAGTGTCTTGCTTCTATGCAGTATAAAATACATTGATCAAGAGGAAGTCAAATTTCTAGACATGTACAACTAGGCATATTGCCTAACTTCACGTTCAACACCACACGTAATGAATGCTGATGCTTTGCGCTCAAGCCTCAAATATTTTTATTACCTAACAAACATTTCACAAGTGTTCAGGTGATTGTATTCTAGGTAACAGCTGCTAGTACTGTTCTGTCCCTAAATTGCAGGACAGAACAGTGTATATACAAATTTCAATTTAGGGGGGCCTTGAAGCTTTGTTTGGGGTCTTTGTCCCCAAAAGCTCCCTGTGGTGATGGGACTACCTACATTACAAGGGTGGCTGTCATGACAGCCAAACAGATCATGCAGATGCACCTTTGCTCTAAGGATATTCAGCTCAAATCCACATTTCTTTAAATGTCAGGCCACAAGTTCAAAAGAAAAGCTAATACTATTGAAGTTGCAATTGAAAAGCTAGATATTTCTGCTTGAGGGCTTTAGAACAGCTGTGCAAGAACATAGTTTGATCCATGGATGAAGACTCTGTAAGAGTCCTATGCTGACATGTCAGTTTAACAAATCTACTGATACATCAGCATTCTGATGTGGCAATGTATCATATTGGCAAAATTCTGCCAATATACTGCGTATTGACAATTTTTGTTTATAAAAGTTGTTACGCTATTGTTCTGCACAGTGGTCATAAAGCCAAGTTGTTACTTTGTGTCCGATTGATCTAAGCAAATTCTCTGTGCGTTCCTTACAGCGTGCAGCCCTCCGACTACATCTAGTAATGCATAATATATAGACAGCTATGTAATCGCCCCAATAAACCACTCTGTGATGTAGCATTCATTCACAGGTTTTCACCCAGCAAGCAGATGATTGCCTGCAAACACATCAGGGTACGTGCTGTGGTGGTTGACTGATTTAGTGATCCAGGTTTGCGCAGAAATCCATGTTGTACACATTGTTGTTTACCCACTTGTGATATCTGAGTGCAGGCAGATCGGCCTACACAAGGGAGTACTTTGACGCAACACATGTTTGCCTGTTTGTGGATTCGCTAGCACGCTTGATTTAAACTTATCCTAAAAACTGCTAAGGACTACAGCAGCCATGATGGATGAAAACATCATGTAACAGTACATGAAAACATCTTGTGAGTTGGTTAATTGTGCATTGTAATGTAGCATTATGTGTGATGGTTACTACTCTACTGAACTGCTAAGTCAGTGTCATAAAATATTTTTTTGGGCGGGGGGTTCTCAAAATAATACCTCTTAATAACAACTATGTTGTCTTTTTGTTTAGAGTACCTATGGCAATTTGTTGCGTAAGTATTGTTAACTGACATGCTGCAACTCTGCTTTAAGTTCAACTTGTTTTATGGTCAGCTTGACAGTACTAAAATCATGACCACACTTATCTACCAGACTGAGCCGTCATAGACATCACGGTCAACTAAGTCAGGGGTTCTCAAACTTTTGGTGTTATGGAGCCCATGAAGAGATTGACCATAATTTACGGAGCCCCACAAAAATTTCTAAAAATAAAAACATAAGTAAACGAATAGCTCGCGGAGCCCCGAGGTTTCTCTCGCGGAGCACTGGGGCTCCGTACGGAGCACTTTGAGAACCTATGATCTAGGGTATGGCAGGCATGGCACCTGCCATGGGCGTCACTTTGACGGGGGGCGCAAAAATTGCTTGACAAAAGTTAAAATCTTTATCTGCAGTTTCTTGAACCTCTATTTTGCGCCCCACGCTTTCATAAAATGCAAAGCTGTACCAACACCGTGCCCTTACCTAAAGCAGGGGTTCTCAAACTTTTGGTGTTATGGAGCCCATGAAGAGATTGACCATAATTTACGGAGCCCCACAATAATTTTCTGAAAATAAAAACAAAAAAAACACATTGTTACGCGGAGCCCCGAGGTTTTTCTCGCGGAGCCCTGGGGCTCCGTACGGAGCACTTTGAGAACCTATGAACTAAGTCATGCGTTCCAAACTTGTCATGTGACTATTTCAACTGGAATTGTTTATGGCTAAAGGCAAAAGAGCTCCAGCACTGTCTATATAGGCAAAATAGACACTGTCTGTTCCTAACTTTTGTAGTTATTTCTTTTGGTTATGTGGCCTATATACTGAAGAAAAAAATGGACTATAACAGGTTTTTTTTAAGGAAAATGTTAGGTACCTGGTATGGACCTGATTTCTCTGATTGTAGGGACTCGATTTTCTCTGAATCCATGGACCCGATAATAATTTTCTCCAATTATAGGGACCCGAATCGAGACCCTAAAACACTTAAAAAAAATCCTGCACTATGGTGTTATTCAGCTATGGTTTGAATAAATGCAAAAATATCAGTATCGGCTTTCAGCAATGAAAAACACTGGTATCGGCCCAAAAAAGCCTAATCAGTTGAGCTCTAGTAGAAAGGATAGCTGAAAAGCACAAGGAATCATTATCATATGCCTCTTTGTCATTAACTTCATTCGAACAATACTTAGAGTTATACTATTGAGGACTATCCTTGCTATAGTTAGAGGCAAACAGAGTGATGCTGCTAACCTCAAAACCTCAAGGATGTTATGGATAGAGATAGACTGATATATTGTTCATGATGATATATCGAGCCAATGCCAAAATGGCCAATATTATCGGCCTTCGTAGGTGTTGGCAAAACACTGTTATATTTGAAGCGTGTGCGACCCGGTCGTGTTTGCACACCCTCAGTGTGGGATTGATCCTCGAACCTTGGGAATAATGGATTGTGACGTCATCGATGTTAACTCCGCGCCAGACAAATCAGCCAAAGAGAGCTCTTAGTCACTTATGAGTGTCGCTTGCTTGGTCTTTCCATTCTTGCTTTGGCCGACTTTGCTCACATGTAGCGGTCGCTCTAGCATGACTGCTACATCACTTTCCTTCCTCGAAGTCTTTGGATTGCCCACTCTTCGAACTATCTTGCCAATTGATATCAAGAGTCCAGCCAGGTCCGATGACATGCGTGTCATGCTTCATTGGGCTTCGTTACATTGAGCCTTTGTCTTCTGTATCTCTTCATCTCTTCTCTTTGTTGCTTTTTTTCCATGCGACGCACATTATCCATCCCAGCTCAAGGAAGTGTCCGTTATCGGGAGCCATTGAAGCGTGTGCGACCCGGTTGTGTTCAAACACCTTCAGTGTGGGATTCATCCTCGAACCTCAGGAATAATGGATTGTGACGTCATCGATGTTAACTCCGCGCCAGACAAATCGGCCAAAGAGAGCTCTTACTTCCATGTGCGTGGAAGTCACTTATAAGTGCCTTACAAGGCAAAATATCTGCTAAGACTATCTTGCCTTTTGTGGAACATGATTGGTTGAAGTGGTCATCATGTCATCAACATGACAGTCATGTTGCAAGCAGAATATTATATAACAAAGTTACATGTTTGGATTAGTGTGTAGCCTACTGTAAGCCTAAAACCCTAAACCTAAGACACTGAACCTAAACCCCTAACCTAAACCCCAAACCTAAACTTAAAACTCTTAAACTAAATCCTTGGCGTAAAACCCTCAACCTAAAACCCATAACGGTAACCAGTCCCGTCGCCACAGTATAGCTTTGGGCTTAGCCCCTCTAAACAAAGCTCCAAACTGTAATGTGAAACACCACTGTACAAATCAGTGGATTTTTTGTCAATTTTAGAATGTCAAGACCCCCGCAAAACATTAAAAAAAAACCAAGGAAAAACTTTCTGGCGACGGTTCTGGTTCTGCTCTCAACCTACAAGCCTAAAGCTACCCACAACCCTCAGCCTAAACTATGAACCTAGCAGAGTTTTTTAAGCCGTTTTGGGGTCCTGGAATTTCAAATCGGGTCCCTAGAATCAGAGAAAATTATCATCGGGTCCCTAAACTAAGAGAAAATCGGGTCCCCAGAATCAGAGAAATGGGGCCCTACAGATCCATTCCGGGTTCCTAACATTTTCCTTTAAAAAAACCCTGACCTACAGCAAACCTAAAACCCTAAACCTAAAACTCTAAACGTAAAGCCCTCAACCTTACTAAAGTGATTGTGATTTGGTACATATATAAAAAAATCACCCATAACACGCCATCAAAACGTTGCATAATACGTTCCTTCCAACAAGCCACTCAGCACCAAAACTGCTGACCGTCACGCTCATGCAAGTAGTTGTGTGCACGAAAAATTTCTTGAAGTGTGCCTGCCAGTTGCGCCTGACGGGTGCTCACATATGGGTAAAGAAAATTTGCCTGAAAATGCAGCATTGGCAAAGCAACGACAATTGGTTTCACTCACTTCTATCGCCACCGAGTAATTCTTCTAACTCAAAAAATTTTAAAGTTTTTTTCAACATTAGTGGGCGGCTCGGTGAAATCCAACCGCTAAAAATATAGTCAGCGGCCAGCCCAAAAACCTGACCGTTAGCGGCCCGTGCCATCTCTAGCATCTGAATACGTTATATTTTTGATAATTAAGCAGAAAACAAGATTAAAAAATTTTGGAAATATCGGTTATCGGTCCCGAAAAAGCCGTATCCGTCGATCTCTAGTTATGGACATGGACTTCAGTCTAATTCTTAGGCCCAAAGCTCTTGAAAGTTGAGATATGGCCAAATACGCCATGATCACATCTCATATTTGTGTGTTATGGATAAATGTATATCATGGCATACAAGGTGTTTTTATTTTCATTATCTCACTTAATTACTACTCTTTTTTATGTAAGTTTTACCATATTGGATTATGTTTTGTTCATAAACTTGTCTAACCTGTTGCAATATCTGAAGCTTGAGACTTGCTGATATGATTGCCACTGTATTTTTTCCATCATTATGGTATACTGTGCCCCTTGTAGGCTATATGTGCAGCTATGAATTGTACTACCTTCGAAAAAAGTTCATATTTACTATTAAGAAAACACTGCTGTTAGGAGCATCCCTTGCTGCAATATGACACTTTCAAGGCAAACAGAATGAGGACAACTTCCAGGATTTCACAGGCATTGACTTTTAGTCTAATTCCTAGGTCTGTAATTCTTTGAAGCTAAATTGTCGAGAATTATGTTGGTGTCATGACTCATGAAGGTGTGTGATAGGTGGATATATGTCATGATATTGTTTTGGACCTATTTACTTCACTCAGTAACTAACCATCCATGTATGCATTACTTATTGGATTTATTATTGTTAAACCTTCTTTAACATATTGTTATAAAATCTCTTGACTAGATATGACCTCAACCCTTGCCTCCTCAAACCTCGTTCTGATATGCTAGGTGTCATAGGGATATATATGCAACTGTGATACCTCACAATGGGCCATAGGCAACTATGTTGATTCTTCATGGTCTATGTCAGGGCTACTCAAATGGCATACCGCAGTCCGAATCCGGACCTCGTCAGTCTCTTAAAGGTTTATTCTATGGCCAAAAGTGTTTATCCCAAAATCTTGCACTTTTGGCCGTACTTCTGAAGCAACGCTTCGCCAACAGTATGAGTGATTGTCAATCAAGCTGTTGTTCAGCTATATTGCAGTGCACCGAGTTGGACTTGTCATCTTTATCTGGTTATTGTTTCGTCATAATTGTTTAACAATAGCTCGTCACAAGGCCTATACTGGTGAAAATAGTGGATTCACGACTAGAAAATAGCGGTGAAAACTTTTCTTGCCGAAAACAATAGAATTATGCAAATTTACTTGTGCCCAATCATGAAAGGTGGTTGAGTAAGGGAAGAGTTTTACAGAGATTTTGGTCCTTTGGGAAGGAACTTTTGTTTTTTCACTGGAAGTCAATAAAATGTGAAGAAAAGCTAAGGTATTTTCAGCTTTTTTAGGAAATGATAAAGAAAGGGAAACTGCTGGATTTTTGGCTGACATGGATGCAACACCTCAACGACTTGAATACAAAAGTGCAAGGAGAAAAACGTACTACTCTTGACTTGATCACTACTATGTGCCCTTTTCAGAAAACGTTTGATATATTCAAGCATGTTCTTCAAAACGAACTTAGTCATTTTCCGAGTCATTTTGGGGAAAGTAAAAGCAAGAAGATTCCAGATATATTCGATTTATTGAAAAGTTGATCATTAACATTGCCGAACTTTGGCGATTTTTCTTTTTGAAAACAGTTGCAACTGTTTCCTCAAAACCTTCTTTAGAGACAGACATTACAGATTTCTCAACTGAACCAAAAGACACATGCACGTGTGTGGACCGGGGATGTAGTGGAAATTTTATAAGTACCGGAGCTCTGCTAGGCATTTTCGCTTATATTTGTAGGCAAGAATTCATCAACCCTTGAAGTCTCGCGTGCGCTCCAAATCTTGCAGAAATTTGCAATCCTATAACTCGCCAGGTGATTGAGCTAGAGAGCTGTTCAAACCCTCTACAGATTCAGCAAGTCTTGTAGTCAAAATCGAAAAAAACAATTTTCTGTTTCGGTGGGTGTTTTTCTGGAGGTGATGTCACAAAGAGGACATGTTTTGAAAAAGTAGGCAACCTTTGGCCGACCCTGGGCCCCAACCCATTGACCCATTCTTTTGGCTCAAAGTTTTGTTGAAAACTAGATGAAAATCCATGTCCTTAGAGCCCTTGATTGACTTGCCAGCACATCTGTGGCCAAAATTCTGGAGCGAAAACCCAGTTTTGGACCTAATTCCTAACGTTTCAGAAAAAGCATAATTTGCCCTTTCAGGCCAAATTTTGGCCGGCCATAACTCGGCAGAAAATAGAGCTAGAGAGCAGTTCAAACCCTGTAATGACTAGTGGCTTCGCGTAGTTTAGAATAAAAAAAACATTTTTTAAATTTGGATGGGGGGTTTTGGGCCAATGGGCTCATGATGGGGGTCTGTTTTTTGGTTAATTATATGACGTCA
>JGI24022J15233_10005922_pt1 | contig 13119 bp, 7 predicted proteins | sample Ectturendosymbi2_FD_15233 | JGI IMG/M metagenome (IMG submission 15233)
CCGGATTAACAATAGTAGCAAATGTAGCAATTGCTACGGGCCCCGCGCTTTTGGGGGCCCCGCGGTCTTCTGTAATAAATCTTATCTATTACATTATATACAAGATTGTTTTCAGTCTAAGAAGCCAGTATTTTGATAAATTTGCTATAAGTAGTAAGCGAAGGTTTTCAATTGAACGCTGTCTGTGTCTAGAAATTTTTGTTTGATTCTTTTTGTACAGTTACGTAACAAAACACATAAGATTGCGGTCAGCAGTGTTGCCATTTTAGCTGATTTAGTGCTAAATCTAGCAGGATTTTCTCACTGTTAGCTGTGAAATTTTCAATCTTGCAGTTTGCCAGTTTCTAGCAGGATTTTACCAACCGTTTGGCAGGCTTAGCAGGTAAAAAATTCCTGACCAAAAACCTATTTCAACAGCTTTTCAAGGTAAAAACTTTTACACCTTCATCAAAAAATATACTTCTCTTCTTTACGACGTTATTATTGGATGACACCAAGACAAAGCACAGGCCCCTGCCTGCAATTATTTGGAATTTTTATTACGATGCAACGAAGCTGCTTCAAGCAGATAATTGTATCATAATAACAAGTTATCAGATGGCTTGGTGAAGCCTAAATGATTTGCTTGTGCGCTTAGTAAAGAGTGCGTCAGGTTGAAAAATAACACTGGTGGAACATGCTTTTATCCCACAGCACGATATTTCCAAGTCACTCAGTTTTGCTAGAATGTAGTAGTGTCTGGTGAAAAACTTCTTAGTAAACCAAAGCTGCCAAAATTTCGACATATGTGTTTGCAAGATTCAGAACTAAAAGTTGGCTGGTAGTGCCTACTTCCAATTCTTCTGATTCACGAAAAGCCTTTTGCGAAGTTTGCAATAATGCAATCATAGAGAACATTTTGAGCTTAAAAGTCATAACTAGTAGCAAAAGCACTCAGATAAGACGAAAGAACGCTTTGCAGCTCCCTAATGTAACACAAAGTTTTAAGTTGCAAAGACCAAACTTGGGAAGTTGTGGGGCTCAAGTCGAAGCTATGGTCAGATTGAAGGCGAAGTTATGGTCAGATTTGGCGAAGCTATGCTCAGATTGGGCGAAGCTATAGGGCTGAAGGCGTTAAGCTATGCTCAGATTGTTCATCACTGAGCATTGTTCTCCTGCAGGGGCCGGCAACCTTTCCCTAGTCGCTGGCCAAAAACATACTCTGCAAGATATTGCGGGTCGTACTAGTATTCCACCAACAAATCCGTTCCCTTTACTGTTCATGATGTTGTTAGAATTTGGGATTTTATGGAATTATAATCAATTTAGCTCCTGATTTTCACAGTTCATAAAGAAAACGGAAATACGAGATACAGTCAGTCCCGTCGCCATGGGGATCTTTGATGGATTTAGTCCCCAAACAAAGTGCCAAGCCCCCCCAAATCCAGTATGAAACACTATAAATTAGTGGAGATTATATGCAACTTTCGATATCAACCCCGCACTAACGTAAAGCCGCGCACACAAACATAAAGACCCCCTAGTGAAGACTTTCTGGCAACGGTTGCGCGTACAGTGCACGTGAAGCACTGTGCCGTTTCTCATAAGTAGTTCCGCATAAGTATGCAATACAAGAAGTTGCACGGAGGGCAGATTCATAAAAGTGTAATACCACTAGGCGGGCCATACGTATACTAGATAGGGTCTGCGGCCGGATGGTTTTGCTTGTCGGGCTGGATCCGGCCCGCGGGCCGTAGGTTGCCGATCCCTGTTCCACTGTATAAAAAACATGCAACCATATGAAAGAGATCGTGAAGAACTGTGTGTCATACAAAAAAAAAAGATAAGCTGCAGTTATGTTGCTCAAACCGTTGATTGAAATAAAATTGTGGTCCGTGTGTTGGTCAAGACCGGCATTTTTAGCCCATACTCATTGAAAGCGAGTGCAAGACGAAAAATTAATATATTGTATAACTTTATAGGTTTCTTTTAATCATCTTAAAAATAACATATTTTTAACAGAATATCACTGCCTTTAGCAGATTTTACCTGAATGTTTGTGACAAGATTGTTAGCAGAATCTAGAAGTTTTTTGTGACACCATTTGGCAGATTTAGTTCATAACCATCTGGCAACACTGGCGGTCAGTACGATAAACTCGGACTGTTTTGTCACGATGCAAACTGGAGAGAGCATGCAGAGAGTAAAGCTAGTAACACGGAATTCTTGCCCACACACTTTATGATTTAGCAGGTGTTGAGGTCTTTTTTTAACTTGGGGCCCCGCGCTCTTGAAATGCTACAGGCCCCGCGCTGTCTTAATCCGGCACTGGTGGTGCAATGTTTTGGCAGTCATCAAGTGCAAGTCCACTGGAAATGAATTTCATTTACGTTCACTGACGTCTTGCTTTTTGTGATGAAAGTGGTTTCAGATAAAAAAAAACATGTTAATTTAAACCTTCTGCGCAAACAATAGAAGGAAAGCCAAATTTCTTGTGAATCAACTCACCTCAGGAAAAGGAAATGCTAGTGTTGTGAACCTTTCAAAATACTGCACGTTAGAGTGACTAACCAAACATTTCGTTGATAATTGCGGTGCTTTTCAAGAAGCTAGCGAAAATGACATTTACTAGACATTAGCACTTTTAAAGGTAAATATGGCCAATATAAAATGGTTCGAATTACAGCAATCATTCCAAACGTTCCCAAGGAGTTGCATCTGCAAATGATGTTTCGGGAAGAGGTACCAACAAGCCAACACAATCCAGAAGACCCAGAAACCCAAAATGAACCATTCCATGAGACGCACATTGGAGATATAAGACATACCTATAAACAGCAAAACGCTAAAAGTTCATTTTTACGCAGAACAAAGTGCAGTTAAGTTCTCTCAACTTGGCAATGAAAAACTAACACCATGTTCGAAAATTGTCTCTGCTTCAAATCAACTCATCATAGTTGATGCAAACGTATCCAAGTCATCCTAGTAGAAAGTACCCAAGTTAGTATTGTTAATTAAAAAATCTGAGGTAAAATCTTTCAAAATTTCATCTAATTTAATGCGCTGAGTTTTATAACGGAAGGGTTGACATCTGCACTGTTTCAGATAATGAAACCACCGCGTAAACTTATAGACTTTTTCGGATCGTGTACCATTTGTGGGTTTCGTACTGTCACCATGTACCACCCTGTTGCACGAAAAATATCGTTCAATTAAAAGTTTGGAAAACCAGAATTGACACAAATCCAACATGAAAAAAATGCTGCGAAAAATTATAATGGCTATTTTCAGTAAACAACAAGGAAAGAGCTACACAAAAATTCCGGAATTTATTAACAGGACCCGATAAGTAAAACTGTAGCTGTGAATATATCTTTTGTGAAGAAAAATAGAAAGTAGGCCTTTTCGTTTGAAAACCACTGCACCAAACATTCTTCTTCTTCAAATCCTGCACGTTTTCGCGAACTACGTCAAAGTTTGACATAACGTACAGGTTTGTTTTTCAGGAAGTTTTCAGGAAAACGTTTTCAACAACACACGGAAAATTTGAAAAACAACATCGAGTCAAAATTCAGTTATCAGACATGCACAACCCGTCGTCCTGGTGTATAGAAACTATTTGTGGATTTAGGCGTTAAATCACAACCATTAACATATACCTGTAGACTGTTTGGATCCGTTTTGTTGAATGTCGCGCATGGATTGGGGTAGTCTATAACAATGGAATAGTCGAAAGTCGTGTTGATGGGAGGTGAGGTTTGCACAGTGATAACCTTTGAAGTGGAACCAAAATGAAACGACCAGCGAAAAGTTTTTTTCACCTCAAGATCGTAAACAAGAGATCAGGTCATACGAAAATGGCGAATATTTGAATGAGGAAACATCTTGGGAATGATATTGCGTGCAACTGTTACAACATCACGTAAAGCATTTTTTTTTGTTTACGCATATGAATGGCAGTAAACGTTTACCTGCATAGCAAGAAAACACAAATTACTAGCAACGTTCATTGCACCCACAATGAAAGCCTTACCAAATCTACAACGAAAGTTTCCTCATGTCGGTGACAGGAAGTTATGACAAATTTTATAAATGATACTACACACATTGCCTGCCTACCTCAACCGGTACGTTTTTACCAGGGAACAACACCGAATCTCTGTAAAAAATGAATTGCACTGTCTGTGCACCAGAGCTTGAGTTTCCTGTAGTAGGAACAGCTGCACGCTTCACTCTCTGGTTTCCTGGAAATATCAAGTCTAGCAACTTTCCTATCAATGTGATGGTTGTTGGTTTGTACGTGCTAATTTCATTCATGTAAGACGATGTTTTGTAGATCAAGTCGTCATGAAAATTCTTTTTCATAGGTTTCATAAGCTGAAAGAAAATCAACAAGGTGTTAATAGCATATGTTTTCATTTCAAAGCTCGCAGAAACAAACGGAACGAGTGTTTTAAAAGTAAAAATATTTTACCTTCAATTGCAAATTGGGGTGGTCCATCGTTATCGTATTGTTTCTAGGAATAGTGGAATTGAACTGCACACTTTCTGCAAATGCGGAAACATCCTGACGCAGATCCTTTTTCATGCTTGGCCTGGCCAAGGTATAAACACAGATATGTTTTTCAGAACAGCGCTATATATTCTTACATCAGCATGATTTTTCTTTACTTTGTTAGCTGCTGCAAGTGTGTGTCATAGCTTGTGTTTAGTGGATTTTTAAAATTTACATTTACAGCAGTTCCTTAACCTTTCAAAAACTTGGTCCTACAGTATAATTTTGAGATATGTTCAATAGGAACAAAACGCAAAAGTGTTTTGTGCCATCAGCGTATTTTTCATCTGAGACAGTTTCAAAGAATGTGGAATCAAATTAGATGAAATGTGATTTGTGACTTTTAATCGAAAGTGTTCATGAACACATTTCATATCCGAAGCTCTTTGAAGAATAGCACGTTGTTTGTTTAAACCAGTGGTTCTCAAGGTGGTCGATATCGACTCCCAGGGTTCAACTGGACCATCCAAGGGATCGATAAATAGTTACGTGGTCGAATGGGGGCCACTGAATAACTGCAGGGTCTACTGGAACAATGAAACCTCCAATTCAAAATTATTGTTATTTGCTGTGCAAAGAATGCAAACGGCATCTATAGTTCTAAGCAAATTTTGGGATTGTGTATTATTTTATCATGCCTTTCAAGTAAAAAGTACCGATATTTATTTTGACACATACTTTCCTTGTATTAGCAACATTTGGACTAGGCCATGGGGTCTACAGAAAATTTTATACTTTAATTGGGGGTGAACGTGCAGAAAAGTTTGAGAACATTTGGTTTAAACGCAGCTCTCTTGTTCTTTAGATAATCTTGGACTTTTTCATTTTACTTGAAACAATATTGTATATGACAATCTATGGAATTTGCTTAGTCCTGAATGTTGCCAGGTTCAACCTCATGTTCAAAAACTATGTCGGGATTTATCTAGTTTCTGATCTTACCCGTTCATTTCATTCGTGATGTAATGAGATCTGTTGAATGTAAGAATTTTTGGTGAGTTGCTTTTTTAAGAAAGTGCTTCAGAGATGACAGCATTTTCTTCCATACAAATTCCAGAATGCAATCCCGTTGCTTGTATATCCATGTAGGCTATAATGGTAAATCCAGACCATATGTTTTTGGGTCAGTCATGTAGTGGGGGGCTCTAAAATGTCTCCAATTGTTGAAATACCCAAGATTCTCTTTTACGATCGTTTAGTTGGGTATAACACAAAAGTGGTTGCCTTACGAAGGCAAGAAAGAGGCTATTTTTGTTGGTTGAACTAATTCATCTTTCAGGAAATCACTACGGTTTAAAATTGCCGTATATCAATAATTCGAAAAATTTTGAAGCGAGTCAAAAATGCGCCCCGGTTTTTCACAAGGTAGACAGTAAATACGAACACTGTTGTTGTCCCAAACAATTTCTTATGTCTACAAAATTTATTTAAAAGATTTACCCTAGAACCAATGGTGTGCGTAACTGATCGGAGGCAGGGGTGCAAACTGCCCCCTTGCAAACTAAATGTAAAACCCGGGTCCCCACTTAACTTATATTCTGGTATTGACTATTCCTTTTGGTTTTCATTGGGTTGTTGTTTTCTATGTTTTTCGGAGTTTTTTTCGGTTGATTTCTGCTTTTAGTATAGACATTCTATTTGAATAAGACAGAGGATGTTGTAGGTAATTAGTCCATTAATACAGTTCTATAAACAATTAATCTACAACTTGTGGCTGATATTCTGATTTTGGATAATCCACCATATCACGAAAGAGGGAATGAACGGGTCTATATGGAAAACCATGTAATTGCGCATTTGAATCTTATACTCAGAGCAGCAGACTTTTGCTTACTGATATAAAATTTTCCCTTTACAATATAAGTAGCTTCACCCTAGGGAGGTCAGCAGCCTAAACGACCCCTGGTTATTCGCAACCTCCTACTCCCCCATGCATTTTACAAGTCGGCCTATTTGGAATTCATCGCAGATTCGCAGCACTATATTATAACAACCATTATGGCGCCATCCATCCGTGCGACCTTTACAGGTGCTTATGTTTCATCAAAGTATTTGTGCTAGCGCGACCAAGCGTGTTTTTCTACTACTGCCACATCTCTTTTCGTGTTCTTTCATGTATTTGTGTGTTCCTTGTTACTGCCGTGCATGCTTAAGCCTACTGCGTTGCATACGGCAACGAAGACGTTATACAATGCAATCATCAATGCCCGGGTTCATTATCATGTCTCAACTTCTTTCTCGTTGGCTAGTTGCCCCGCTCAGGTGACCAGTGGCCCCCTTCGGCTAAGTTTTCTCCCCTGCTAGAACGTTTAGTTATACCACTGACTACAGCATAGTGTTTGACGCTGTTAATGCAAGCTAGTGTTTAACATTGCTTTGGCTATCTGTAGATCAGAAACGCTAAAGTTTGAAGCGTTTTCCAGACCTGGTAAGAGGTAAATCCTCGAGGTATGGCTATTGAGCCTTTGAGGAATAAGACTGCCACGCACTGTTTTCATAACTTTGCGATGATTCTGACTGCATATAACCACATTTTAGCATCAAGACACCACAAGGATGACACAGCCGAACCTGATCCCAAAGTGTTTTACTAGGAAATCGATTTCGCGTCAACGACGCATCCTCAGTCCAGCAAATTGCAAGCAAAAGTTTGCAGGTGAAATGGTGAAGAAGACTAATGCATAACTGGAAAGGTTCTTCTTACACTAACAAGTGACAACTCAAGTTACATGATAAGAGTCGGGTGAATAGGTAAATAACAATCGTGTTTCCAGACAAAGCTTCGAAAGTTACATCTAAAGCACATGGAAAGCATATTTGTTGTTGAAACGGCAATTCAAAAACAAAACATAAATAAAAGGCATTTTCTATGACATTGATCCCACTTTATGTATCTCTGCTGGTTATCCTGTAAAACGGGCTCATAAACGCATGATAGCTTCAACTTTGGCCTTAAAGCATGTCACACTAAAATACATAGGCTCTAACCGCAGAATTTCAAGCAAGACTTTTAAACCGCTTGGGACGACAGCATTTTCTGCGGACTCCTGACTGATGTCGAAAAAGAATCAATACCTCTAGTCCAGGCCTTGAAAAACGTTGTGGCACTGTTCAATAAAAGCAGGACACGGACAGCCCAATGTCTAATAATTTGTACTGCATATACAGTATAATCTAAGTCTTTTTGCTTGTGATATATTTGCTTGCAAATATTTTTGCACTTTTCACCTAACATCTCCACAAAATTCACCAACCTAAATATTTAATCTGTTTATCGATGTGCTGTTTACCTGATGTAATGTGATGGAACTGAATAGCAAACACGCTGGGCATAGGATGCGAACTTTACAGACCATATACAGTTTGTCATTTCACTATTGTATTCCACCTTTATGTTAGAACGTAAATGTTCACTGCAACAGGAGCACTTGTGCTATTTCGTGATATATATTTTAAAAATAGCACTGAGAACACAATTACCGCTTCAAACCAAACAAGGAAAGTCCCGGTTTTCCATGTAATCGTAGCACCAATACTGTAGTGTATCAACTTTGGAATGATATTGGATACTGTACGTTCAAGAGTTCCTTTATATTTTCAGTTTCACGACCCGGGTAAGGCGACGCTTATCTCTGCAAAATCTGTAGACACATGACCAGTTGCCTGCAGAAACTTCCTATGCGTTTTCGAGGATCTTGCGTCAATTATATGCTTTCCATATTGCATTCCAATTTTGTCTACTGCTTTACCTTTCAGTGCTGCCATCAGTTATTAAAAATTAACTTGCAACAAAAAGAAACCGCAATTTTACACAGACCAGCGGCAAATCGAGAACCATGCTTGTTATCGAATGCGATTGCGTTTGTAGTTCCCGAATCAAGGCTGAATCCGAATCGAGTATTTCTCACGCTCGAAGGAAAACAAAGAAACACTAGCATTATTATGAAAGGATAACATTGCTGATAACGTTCCATAATAGAGGCTGGGTAAAATTCCGGCCCGTAAATGTTGCAGTTCAATAGAGTGCTAAAGCCTTGTTTCATTTCGAAAGAAACTGCATGTTCGTAATCAGGGGGACGTGAAAGGTTCGCAAGGGGGACGCGAGGATGGCAGAGACATATTGTTGAAACGCTTTGAATGCGTTGTTTTTATCATTTGTGAATTTATTGTCATTTCGCTATAAACGTCCTAATGAAAACAAGGCGGTCAAGTGAAATTCTCTGAACAAACTGCAATATGAAGCCTACTTGCGATGAACGTTGTCTTCAACAATGCCTGGAATTAACTAATGCTTTCCAAAAAACAGTTTCTTTAAGCAGGATAATGGTAAATTCATTGTAGTTCTGTTATTTTCTGTTTGATTTTGAGTTTGTGTGAGACGCGAGTATTAATGACTAACGCCAAAAGAGTGCGACTGGAAAAGTTTAAGTACCACTGATAGGGAATAATTTTAAATCTCTGTTTCTACTTCGATACGCTGCAAAAAATGGCGCATTTATATGAAAGGGGCGCCACATAGGTTTGGGAAGGCAGTTGCCCCACAGTGTTCGCACCTGGACCCGCCAATGCCAAACAATGCAGTCTATTATTGTCAGAAGAAGTCAAACCCGCAAAAATTGAGAAAGAGTTTTGTAGGCATTTCATAACAGTGTTTCATGTCCTTGAGAACTTTTGGAACGAACGTCTGATACCAACAATTAAATGATTACAGCAGGAAATTCTGGAATAACTTGCTTAAGTTTAAAAGCCAGAAAAGTGTCAAAAATGGGTCCTTGTTTGACTGCCTATATTTCAAGAGACAAAGGCAAGAAGTTTACCATACATTGTTTCATGCCTTTTCTCTAAAAATATTCAAAACTGAAAGACATAACGAGAGATCTCAGTACAAACTTATTATAAATACAACAAAAACTCTCACACAGTATTTTTAAAACTTTGCAGGGTCATATGTTGTAAACTAGATTACTAAGCTGAATTACCGTCATTTTCTGTGAAATGTAATAGAATTCAACGAGATACTCACGAAAGTACGATTGCTGTAGAGCTCTTTCCTGTTTTTGTTGACTGAATGATGCTATTTACAATCGAAATGACATTGGAGAGCACAGGAAGTCGAACCTGAAGTAAAATCAATTCAACATTAATTGATTTTGCCAGCTTTCTTACAATATTTCAATGTTTCAGATGAGTCAGCTTTTACTTCTATTTTGTAGGTTCAGAACGAACTCCTCTCCCTGAAGCAAGAGACGCTTTGTTACATTTCTTGTATGATATCGGAGAGTGTTGTAATTTTTTTCTTCAGCAACCGACTTTCGAAATCAGATAACATAACCACGATATTGAGGCTTGTTATTGTTATTGTTGCTCAGTATACATTAACCTGGTGTCAGACGGTGGACAACATGAAATATCTTATAACATCACGAAAATATCTGGTTTCGGCAAAGTAGACAACAGACGTGCAACGGTAGGAGACCAACCCTACAAAACGAATGCTGTGCTGCAGCCAGTGGTGGAATTCAATTTTTTCAGAACAGCTTCTCTCACTCCAGGACTCACTAGCAGCAGGTTGTCTCATTACCATAGTCACCAGGGGCAAGCCATGCTGGTTGCCCCGATATAAGAGCAAAGGTTGATCTTTGTGTGGCCAACTGATACAGTCTAGCAAGGGACATTATTGATTTTATTTATTTTCCCAAATTTTAGTCTTGTTTTTCACTATTTTAAAGGTTAGTAACAGGTCTATGATAGGTTTGCCAACATAAGTTATAAGTGAAGATGTTCATGGGGAAACATTGAGAACCCCTGACGTAAAGCCAACAACCGGTTCTCGAGATTAAAGAAATTCCAAGAACAAGTTCTTGCGAACCGGTCGAATCCCATCACTGGCTGTAGCGTCCTGGGCATCAACACATAACCAAACTTATCATCAAGCGCCTATGAAGGCGTGCGAAGCAACATCATGATGTGATCTTCGACAATACACGCTGCTATTATTGCGCAGAGCAGAAGTGGGAAAACCTCTTTCATTGAGGACCACATTGTTCTGTCAGTATCCAGGGAAGGATAACTTTTTATATAAAAGTTAAATATAACATATTTTATTATTTGTGATGTTTCATATATTCATGTTTTACTGTTCAAGCGTAGCTTATTTTATTAACATGATGATATCTTATTGCATGTTTTTTTGTGTTTTTTAATACCGTATTTTGATACTCGATCAGTACAAAAAAATATCAAATATGTGCATTGTGCATACGAGGGCCACATGCGGCCCGCGGTCAGTAGTTTTCCTACCCCTGTGGTAGAGTCTTGCAAACGTTTGTCCTGACGCAGACATGGCCACTTGCCAGGTCGAGCGTGAGTACCCCACTGGATTCACGCATTTCACAACAAATTTGAAAAATACAATGCGCCTGCATTTCTCAATTCATCGTAATCGCTTAAAAATATAAGTTCGAAAAATGAGATAATTGCCAAGAGGCAGTCCAAACCTTAAAAGTTAAATATAACTACGTCTTACCGTTTCTTTTACGGCACGAAAAGTTGACACTGCTAAAGTGAAGGTGCGAATTAAGTCATTCGCTTGACTGGCTGTTGGTCCTGCTTCTGTCAGTTTGTATAGGTCTTGAGTCGCTTTCTCCATCATTGATGCATTGGAAATGTTTATTCCAGTAAGGAACTGAAGACATCAAAATCGTTTTTGAAAGCGTGACTTTAGGAAAATTATCACAAAATAGGCTATATTTGAACAAAATTGAAAATTGCGAACTTATTTCTCACAAACCAATGGCACTGCCTCTCACCAAGGTAACCACATTGATATCCTGCTTACCCACGACCTGCACAGCACGAAAGCCACCAATAAGCGAAATACACCTGGTATGCATACGTAATGTGATTTTATTTACCACCAATGCAAGTAGTAAACTGCACAACAAACACGTAAAACAGGGAAGATTTGTAAAAAGGTTCTGGGGCTCTCAATTCATATGCACAGTTTTGAAACGTAGCGATTGCAAGAAAATACAAAAATGATGCAATTTTTGATTATCTCATAGATTTTCATTCTATGCTTGAAAAAATCAAGCGATATGTTTACGATAAATATTAAAAACATAAACAGTGCTGTATGTTAATTACTGCCAGCAATATATGACTCTACTTTTATATTGATTTGGGTGACAGCATTGGCGGCAGGCCCAAGTTTAATGTTTGTTTCTTTCCTGGGGGTTCAAGTGAACGATTTTGTTTATAGAGCACCGTTGTATTTCACTCAGTTGCCGTGAATCCAACACCCACAATTTGAGATTTTTGCACTTCAACGCTGAACTATTGGCGCATAAATATATGTGAACTTGGATTGAAATATTTGTTAAAAGTTCCATAAAAATAGTTCAACTGACAAACATTTTTGTTGCGTCGACGCAAATCTCAGGTTTAATCAGAACGTTTTTTTCTGTCAACAATGATTTCACGCACGGGTAGGTGTTTTGCGTGTTAACAAAAACAAAATTTGTTTAAAAAGCTTTTGTAGACCATTAGTGTACTGTATATTCATTGCTGATTTACGTGGCATTAAATCTCTATTTGCAACGTTATTTGTGATGTTATTGCAAATTCTTCCAAATAATGTTTTTCTGATTCTTACAAGTAATGTTTTGGTCCTAGAATCTCCAAGCCATGCTGTATTCATACATTTTTATCAATTTCGAGTAGTACTGGCAATAAAGTGTAATAAAAGGTAAAGTATATTAGTATGGAAATTGTACAAGACCACTTACAGATCTCTGCGCTTTTTGATAAAACTTGATGCAAATGTTTGATTGTACGATTCCTTTGCAGGCTTGAGCAGCTGCAACAAAATATCAAAATGTCAAAAGCATTCAAGTAATTAGTCCTCACCAAAGCGACTGAGCTGAATCCTACGCAAATTTCTTTAATAGGAAACCGTTTTCTCGTAAGACCGCGCGTCCTCAGTCCTGGAATCTGCAAGCAATGCTTACGGGTGAAAAGCTGAAAGGCTAAAGCAAGAACACAGATAGCAAATAAACTCGAGGCTAAAATTCAAATGAATTTTTCCAAACGCTGGAAAATACGTCGCTCCTAAGTAATTGCTTTCACTGAAACTGATACCGATACAAATCAAGGGTTTTCCTAACAATTTCGCAATATGTGGAATGCGTACCTCGGTAAGAAAATGCATGGGTGGAAAGTTCGCATTTTATGCGTAGCACGCAACAAGGGACGATCATGAAACTTTACATTGGATGTAAACAGCATCAAGACACCACAAGGGTGGCACAGCCGAATCTGATCCCAAAGTGTTTTACTAGGGACTCGATTTCGGGTCAACGACGCATCATCAGTCCAGCAAATTGCAAGCAAAAATTTGCAAGTGAAATGGTGAAGACTAAAGCAAGGTCAGAGAAAGTGCGCAGACTACAGTAACAAGTCCACAAAGCTGCTAACGCGAGAGCCAAAAGCCAACTAACTCCAAAACCAAAGCGGCTGGCGGCGAGGAGCGCAGTGAATGAGTCACCCAGCCTCGCAAACATTACGGCAAGGAACTCCCGTCCAGC
>JGI24022J15233_10005927_pt1 | contig 13116 bp, 7 predicted proteins | sample Ectturendosymbi2_FD_15233 | JGI IMG/M metagenome (IMG submission 15233)
CAAGTACATAGGTGAAGAAAGCAAGCAGCAATAACGGTTGTGAGGCAGAAGGCAAGGCATGTTAGTAAAACATTTCATAGCAAAAACAAGTAACATGCAATGCTGTAGCTTAGCGAATTAGGTTCGAGTGTAAGTAGCTTCTTCCCAATTTATTGATGTGATTAACTGAATGCTGTTGTTGTTACATACATATGCTTTCATGTAGAAAACGTTGGTGTAGTTTTTCTCGGAGTTGCTGAGGTGAGATGTGTTGTGAATGTGATATTCATATTTGCCGATTTTGGGTTGATCCAGTTTATTTGCAGAAGCGCTTGAGATCCACCAAACGGCAATTTTATGAATGAAAAAATGCACTCAGTAAAAGTGGCATGGACAAAAATGTTATGATTTTCTGTCTTTTTTTCTTACAAAACAAACACATAACCTAAGATTAGAAAATGTAGAGCAACGAATACAAAAGTGGCAAAAAGAAGCAAGGGTACAAAAATGTTGAATCATATAGTATAGCAGAGGAAAAAAAACAATTTTTATCAAAACAGACCATGAAAAAAAAGCAACACAGTTACCAATCTGATGGATCACTAGTGACTATAGTATCACAGCTGCATGTCCCGCGGTTGCAGGGCACATAGGGAGTATACGTGACAGATGAGGTTGAAAAGACAGCATGGAAAAAGATTACCAAAGGTTTAACAACAAAAATATAATCCAACAAGATAAGTGTTGGGTACATGAAAAACAATTTATGGTTAGTAAGTAGGTCTAGAGAAGCAGCAACAAATATTCATCCACATCCACCTATTACCCATGGTACGTCATAGTCTTGACACTGACATAAATTTTTCCACAAGTTAGCTCCAAACAATCATGGGCTCAGAAATAAACTGAAGTAATCGTCTGTGAGATCCTTGAAATGAACATCACTCCTCTTGCCTTAAAAACTCCCCATTGCAGCAAGACTGCTCACTAATACTAGTGCAAATATAAACTTTGTTCTGATTTTCTGTATTTGACTGAGTCTCAGTAAGCAATATCTTACTCATTATTACAATTAAACTTGTTGTTCTTCATACAGCAATGTGGAAAAATCACTCTAAAGCATTTCCAAATTTATTGAAAAAAACTACATTGAAACTTTTGTATTTAAACAACCATGAAAACTTTGAAGAGATTACTAACATTGCTAAGTCATTGCATGTGACAGTGAACTCAAAAGTTTGTATCTTTACCAGTGTTCTTTTAAGGTGTTTTAGGGATCCGAATCGGGTCCTTAGAATTGAAAATCTGGTCCCTAGATTCAAAGAAAATTATCATCAGGTCCCTAGAATCAAAGAAAATTGGGTTCCTAGAATCAGACAAATTGGGTCCCTACAGGTCCATATCGGGTACCTAACAGTTTCCTTAAAAAAAACCTTGATCTTTACTCAACATACTTTTCCTAAACCATGCTGTGGCAGTCTTGGTAAATATGAACTGTTTGCCCAAAACATCACCTGTGTTGATTCCAGTGTGTATCAGCATGCTTGAAAAATATCACACTTTTGTGCCTGTTTGCAAAAATTGGAGTGGTTACGTAGGTGATGCTAAAAGCCACAAACCTGTTTGTTTTATAACTATTATCTCCAAATCATTTAAACATGATCTAGATTTTCATTAATTTTTGCTACCACTGACAACCAGTTTGACTTTAAGCCACGATGTGATATTAATATGTATGTAATTTTATAAATAGAATTTATCATAGTATGTAAACAAACTATAAAGGTACCCCAGTGTTTTCAAGATTTTTGGATGCATCTTACACATAGACAGAGCTAACCACAACCTGCTGGTTATAAAACTGATTAAGTGCAACTTATCTACGTGCACTAAAAATATTAATGAGTTGGTATAAGAATCAAAGCCGTGCAACTGAAGTGGGGCACTTACTTTTCAGAGCTTTTCACTATAACAGGGTGAGAAAGTGCAGTTTTCAACCATGTTTATTTGCTGTTTACTTTGATTAACTCTCAACTCACCTGTGCTCAACCATAGTGAGATGCAATGTGTGAAACATAGTTGTGAATCACTTAACCGGTTGTGTAGCTAGGAGGGTAAAAAGTGCAGTCGCTCTCCTCCCCAATTTTGGAAAGCAATTGTTGAACATTTGAGCAAAAATTAGTGTGAATGCACAAAGCCAATTAATGTTTCAAGTTGGCTATCCTCACCACCTTGAATTATTTTTCTTTGTACTGTGTGTGCTTGTCACCTACTGTTAGCTGATGATATGTGAGAGTTTGGCTCTAGCATTAGTGACCTTCAACACTTTACATGAACTTTTGAACTTGTAATTATTTTTAATTGTAATAAAAACAATGACTTAGTATTTCCTATAGGTAAGTACAAACACTGCTATACACCAGATGCTTCTTTGAATGGTATACATTTTGAGCTTGCTGTACAAGTTAAATGTTTCCATGTGCTACTTCATGACTCATAAGTGTGATAATTGCATCCAAAGACAAATGAAATCATTTTATTGTGCAGCAAACATGCTCAGAGATGACATCAATTAGTGATAAACCACAGTTAAAAATACTTTGTTTCATGCCTATTACATGCCCTTGTATTTGCCAGTTGTAAAGCAAATTTCACATAGTTTTAATGCCCCCGCATCACCTATAAAAGTCCTTTCAGAATTTTGCATTATATCCTGAAGAATCTAAGTCTTCCCCAATGTCCAGTTACCTATGTTGTCAAGAGATTTGATGCTTTGGTTAGAAACAATTTGTACTTATTTGTTAAATGGTATGCATTTTTAGTCTTAATGTCTGATGCTTTCTATAAGCTTCTATTTTTTGTTCTTGTATGCAATACTACTTTGGTATGTGGATGAGCAAACACTGTGGTTGCTGATGCACTGTTTCAGTGTTTATTCGTCTTCAGTACTGCTTGTGCATTCCCGCCAAAACATACTCTGTGATGTGCTATGACTCATCATTTCCATATTCTTATGTTCTTTATTAACCTCTCATACCAATCGTATATCTGACACATAGTTGAATAAACTATGACATAGACAAACTTTACCTTTCAAAAATTTTTTTGAATTGTTTATTTCTAAATTAATGATATAGTTCAATGGTTCTTAACCTTTTCTTTACCACGTCCCCCTTTAAGTAATTGTGCTTTGTTTCAAGCCTCCCTCACAATAAGTTACATAAGCAAATGTATTTATTCATTTATTTATTGATCAGACTTTTCATGTTGCAAAGTGCATAAGGGCTTGTGCCTTAATCTATTGACTCTTCCCTAGGGAGACACTCTTCTCCGCTTAAGAACCACTGATAATTCATTATGCCAGCCTAATTGCATGTCATACTACACTGTACACTATCAGTTATTCTACATATATTTAAAATTCTGGCACAACTATTACTGTGTATAGCAGCAACTAAACAGTATAGGCATGAGCTAAGCAAGGATGCAAGGGTATTTGTGACTAGGGGGTTTGAAAATATGTTGGAGTGGTGCAAAGATTAATGACAGTACAGCAGGGTAGTTTTCCCATGTAAATGTTATGAAGCATTCAGACAATAGGGCTTTTTACATGGTGCTTTAAGTGAGCTCATTAGTTCACTTCCTTGGTCACATGATACGATTACTGCTGAATCACCAACTGCTTGAGTGATCAAATGAGGTCTTCAGAAAGTGGGCACAGCACACTCGTAGTTGCTTGGTTCGTAAGTGAACTCCCTGGTAAAAGCGTTCGCGAAGTAGCTGTCTTAGATTTGGCTGTCGCTATATCGTCTGCGTTGGTTGGATGATGCAAGGTTGATTTTAAATCACATCTGCTGTTTTGAAGTGTACAACGTGTTGGTTTTAACTTGGTTTTGTAATCCATATTGCAGCAATGACGACATCAAACCGCTGTGTGACTGTGCAGTGTGGTGAGATTTTGTAGGCTACGTAACATAACCTGGCTCAACTGTTTGTAGAATGCTAGATAGACTGCTGTTTTACTGCACTTTTTGGATGTCAATATTGTCCCCAGAAAAATGCTGTTGCAATTGACATACAAAATTAACGGTCTAGTAACTTATGTAGGCTAATTGCTGATGGTGCTTTGCCTCCAAAAAGTACTGTAGGACACCATAGTTGCTGGAATCCAATCTAATCGTATTTCAACTGCAGAAAATTGGGTGTTATAGTAGTATCTGTAGAATTGTGATAATCCCTTTGTGTTGTTTGACCCATGCTGCAACATTGCAGTAACCTGTGCAAAGAATTGTTTGTCATCCTGGCCTAATGTTTTTGCCTTTCATCAACCTGAAAGCAAGCTGGGTTTTGTGAAAAGTAATGACTACTGTGCCTCTTATCTGCTGTCGCAGAAGACTGAAGCTCAATTTCTCATTTTTAACTAGAACACCACAGCTCTGTAGCACAGAACACCCAACCCAGTCATTCTGAAGCACATGTAAACACACAGCTCCTACATTCTCATTTTGGTTCAATTCCACTGAGCTCTTTTAAAACTCCCTTCCCACTGCACTTACTATGTAAATAACTAATGTGACATTGTTGGTAGACTACTCACCAAACTATGCCAATTCATTTTTACCAGCCCAATGACATAGTCTCTGTCACTCTTCTTAGAATTAGTGTAGTCACCAAAATAGTAATGATAACATTGAAATGCAAATGATAGCATGTTTCCTCAAGCCGACAGTTTATCAGACCAATTAAATAGGGTATAATGTCAGTACACATCCTAAATATTAGCCAAGACATTGAACAAAGTGAAACTGAAGAACAGTTGTTTTTCAAAATGTACATTGTTATTGCCTAATAAATTCTTGTATCCTTAATGTATTTTTGTTCCCCCAAACCTTGAAATATGGCTATGGGCCTATTACCAAGGTATTTCAAAAAATGAAATCAACTGAACAAAAATTAAGGCTGTTGCAGTGTTAACATAATTTGTTGCAATGAACTGAGCAGTAAAATAGAGCCACCCTTTTTGTATGATGATGCATTTTGACTTTTTCTGTTGTGCTAATGGTCAGCTTATACAGTATGTACGTTTTGCAGACATACATGGGTCACAAGTACATTCAAATCCTAGATTCCATCCTAAAATCCTGGTTCTAACAAATATGTAGCTGACTTGCATAACTTGTAAGTAGAAATATATTGGAATTTTGTTTTGGCTGGAAATCAAAATTGATTTAAGTTTTAGTCTAGAAATGAGCAAAATTTTGACAGACCTTAATTGTTCTTTACTACTTAATTCTTTCCTGTTATCATATTATATTTGCTTGGCATTAGAATGGTTTTGCAGGTTAATTTTTTTTATGTAACACAGCAGGATTGGTTTAAATGAACTAGAAAAACTTCATGATAGAAATAATTTGCTCAAAGAATTAAAAATACCTTGCACGAAATGCTTTGCACTTTTAAGTGTTTCAATGCATCTTGAACAAAATCATGGCTATGAAACAAAATAATAAATTGCCTCTGACTTAAGCAACATTTTCTCTTTATTCATGGTCAATTAGGTTTTTAGTTAGGAATTAAAATCATGATTTCAGTTCATTCCTACTGGAAAATATTACAAGCACATTTGTGAACTGCTCTTGCTAATTTAGTGACATGTGCTAGGTTAGCCAAATGCAAAATAGGAAAATCTGACTAAATAGCAAAGAGCAGTGAATAATAGAACAAAACTTCCATTAAGTTACTGTATTTCGCATAAGTTCAGCCTGTTCTCCGGATTTTTGATGACTGTCATACCAGCTGTATGGCAGTTTTTCGCAGTTTTTCATGATTAATTTTATGTGCAACACTGGTTCTCATGCTTGTTTCACAGATGTTGTAAATAATTTCTATGTTTTCCAGATTAGGTAACCAACATAAAATGTGTGAGTTACACAACATTGCCATACAAGTAAAACAGATCTATTACTCAAATTAAATCATTTTTCTAATGTGAAAAGTTAACAATGAATTAGTTTTTGCAGGTTTTTATGCTTCATGATGCAAGTTGGTTTAAACTGAGAAATGCTTGGCGCCTTCCACAAAAGTAGTGTTTTTTATTGATTTTTTCCTAACAAATTATATTTGTTATCTATGTAAATTACTGTAATTGAATGTGGTAATGTACTTACCAACATGGCGATTTGGAGAATACAATGGTTTAAAGGACATTGATTTAAAATTTGACCCCTTTCATTTAACTTTGAACAAGAGAGCAAGGAGTGCTAGAATTGCACTCACATAATTGAAAAAGTTCCACAGAGATATACCGTATCAAAAATGTGAAATTGTAGCTTTGCGTCAAAAGGGGTGGTCATCATTTCCCAGTGGTCTAAAAATTGATGTGAAAGATGATACTGAACTTGAGGTATAACATGTACATATTATTTTGCACAATTTTTAAAACGAGCACATGTTAACATATTTTTATTCTGTCATTGTCAAAGAATAATCTGAGCAAAGGAAAGTAATTTAGGTGAAATTTGTTAGCTTATGTGGGAGGAATTATGGATAGTGTAATTTTGCATGCTTTTTCAAGCCAGGAAATAAAGGATGCCATCTCAATCACTGAGAGGCTAGGGTAGCTGGTAATGGAAAGTAGGAGTATGATCAGAACAACCTCAGAGGTAATGACACACATCAGGATCATTGATCAGAATTATATGTGAATCAACCTTACCATAGTCAAATAAATCTTGTGGTATCACTTGCTTGCCTTGGCTAATCCTATTCAACTTAAGTCTTTTACTTTGTTGGAACTTTTTTTTGTATGTTGTTGTGTCTTCTTTGTATGCAGTTTAGGAAGTGTAGAAATATCTGGTTAATTACTATGTTTTTTTTCCAATCTGACAAAATGTCACACCAAAACAAATAGAGCCTATTTCAGGATATACCAACATGTATGTGTTGACTTGACATCACATGATGTTTTGACTTTTAACACTTTCGCGTCTGGTCTAAATCAAGCGGTTCGCGCCAAAACAACCGGTTCACATGTGGCTTTGAGCGTGCGTAATTCTGGCACCGAAAACAATAGAGAGCTGTTCAAAGGCTCAAAAGACTTGGCAAGTCCTTTAGTTTGCAATGAAAAAAAAATTTTGGTTGGGGGTGCGTATTTTTTGTGAGTGATGTCACAAGTGGAGGACTTTTAAGCCACCTTGGCCCACTTCACCTGGCCTTGGGCCCAAACTGTTAGATCAGGGTTCACCAACCTTTGTGAAACTGAGAGCTACTTCTTGGGCACCAATTAACGCTAAGGGCTACTAGTTTGATACATACTTCTGAAATAAAAATTTTGCTTAATTTAGCTTCAATTATATTATTTTTAATGGTGTTAATCTATGTGACGATACTCATCATTAGGACAACCAATTTTTTTGACCTAAAAACTTAAAATTTTGACTTTGTTTTGACCTATAAATTTTTTGCATTTGCAACTTGCAAATAATCAAGCCTTAGGCGTTGAGGTTAACCGAGAAGCATATTCATACACTCTATGCTTCGAAATTTTAAAAGATTTGGTTGTTTGACTTTGGGGAAGATATATTGATAAGTACATAAATAAACACAGTAGAGTCAAACCTGAGAGCATCATAAAGTTGAAACGTTATATGCATAATGGATTGAGCAGTTACCAAACCAAGTACTGCAAGACCACGTTTCTTGCTTTACCATGCATATCGTACATACTATTCAATCGTCCAGTAGTGGGCAAAACAGCATTATACGCCAGAAGTTGCAACAAACCCACTATTATTACAAAATTCTGCTGCAAGAAAATTTAGACCTAATGATAAATTTTGACTTTTTTTTGACCTAATAACTTGGGATTCCCTCATGGTATGAGCATGAAATTTGGTTTTTGGTTTCATCAACTTTCAAAACGGAAGAAAAATTTTGACTTTATTGACTTCTGGTTGCCCTACTCATCATCTTAATGCTATTTTCAAAACAGGAACGCGGTCGACCAACGTGGTCCTCGCGGGTGACCTGGTGCTCGCGGGCACCATGTTGGTGACCCTTGCATTAGATGGTAGTATTTCGCTGAAGTTTTTATTGGAAACTAGGCTACAATCCAAGTCTTTTGATACTTTGGATGACCTGCTGGGGTTTCTGTTTCGAAAGTTATGATCTGAAGTAATAAAAATATTAGATTAATTAGATAATTAATTAATTTGTTAATTTCAAATCATAACTTTTGAACCAGAAACGCTAGAAAGTCAATCAAAGGCTCTTGAAAAAGACTTGGACTCGAGCCTAGTTTCCAATGAAAACTCTAATGAAATACTTTGGCCTAGTGGTTGGACCCTAGGCCAGGTAGCATGAGCCAAAATGGTCCAAAAACTGCTCCACTTATGATGTCACTCACAAAAAATCTGCAACCCCCAACCAAAAGTTTTTTTTCAAGTGCAGACTAGGAGACTTGCCAAATCTTTGAGGGTTTGAACAGCTCTCTAGCGCAATCAGCGGAGGAGCTATGGCATTGATAAGGCAACCGACAACTTCTGGTTATAGGCCAATTTCCAAGTACAAATGCATCAAACCCCAGCTCTCAAGGTGTTAAAATGATCCCTGATTTTATTGCAGTACTACTTACAAACAAGTAAAATGTGGTGTTGTTGCTGCTTTGTCTTTTGCCACTAACAGATGGCTATTTGTTTACAGTGAAACTCCATCCATAACTTTGCAACATACAATATTGTGCTCATGACAATCTTTCTTCATAATAGATTATGATTTTCAGACACATTTAAGTTAATGATGAAGTCATTGTCTTTCCAAGGCCCATTACTATTTTCCATATCCTTTGTGAATGAGGCTGGTCAATTTGTGTGAATGCTATCGATTTAAATGCAATGGATAGACCAAGCCCGCACAACATACAGCCGGTGGGCCACATGCAGCCCGCAAGAGCTTTTATTGCAGCCTGTGTGAGCTTTCCCAATTGCAGAAAATGTTGCACAAGTCCGACATTGGATAATTAAAAACGGAACCAACTCTAGCCTCATGGCAAGCTTGAGTAATCTGCCTGCTTCCATACTTCTGCGATGATTAGAACTTGCACGTATCTATTTTTCCATAGTTGTAAGCCACAAACGTCACCTCAGGAATGGCGTCCCACAGGGATTCGTCTTGACACCCCTTCTCTTCAACATCTACATCTCTGAACTGCCAAACACCATCTCCAGAAAGTATGCATGCGCTGACGATCTAGCTATTGTGCATGCTGATAGAGACTGGCAGGCAGTGGAAGGGGTGCTGAGCTAAGACATGGCAGCCATTTACATGAATACCTCCAGATCTGGAAGCTAAAGCTCAGCACTACAAAAACGATGTCGGGAGTCTTCCCCTCAACAACAAGGAAGCTAAACATGAGGTAAATGTCAAATACAACAATGAAACCCTGCCCTTCTGCGCTGAACCCAAATACCTTGGAGTAACATTGGATAGGTAGTTCACGTGTTGCCGACACCTTGAGTCACTTCACAAAAACTTAACATCACATGTCGCACTCATGAGGTGGCTTGTTGGCTCTGGCTGGGGTGCTGGAGCAACAATGTTGCCAACAGCCACGCTAGCCCTGGTCCACTCAACAACAGAGTACTGCGCTCCTGTCTGGTGCCGCAGTGCTCACACCAACCTCACTGACCCTACCCTTAACAAGGCCTTGTAAATTGTGACTGGATACATGTGTCCCTATACCAGTGAGCACAGTACTCTGTTGTTGGATACATGTGTCCTATACCTTCCTATCTTTGCAGGCGGCACCCAACATGCTGAGTTTCATCGCAGAGGAGCCACACTGTCTCTAGCCACAGCCACGCCGCGCCATGGCACCTGGACACCTGCTCCACTCAGCGCTCACCTGTCCACTGAGTGGGAATGTACAGCATCTCAAATTGACACACCCATTTGTTCCCGCCACACAACAGCTCATCAGTTCAACTGACAACAACATACATGCGGTGCTCTGGATGAATCACTGATGGAATGGGAATGGTTGCACAACACCACTACACTCCGTACTTTCGACACTGGCACCCATCCTGGAATGGCCTTGTCAAGAACAGCGTGGGTCTGGCTTAACCACCTCTGCACCGATGTCAGACTTTCTCGCTCCTGCTTGCGCAAGTGGGGTATGGCCCCTTTTTCAGCCTGTGAGTGTGGTGCAGAAGATCAAACTGTCAACCATGTCATCTCCAATGTCCAATTCATTGACCTCCCCATGAGTTGCACGACCTGAGGGTTCTGGATGATGAGACAATTAAATGGCTGCTCAAGCCTGCCCTGAGATCTAGTGCGGCCAAGCAGTGGATAGCAGCATCTGGCTCAAATGATGAAGAAGCCACAAAAATGACAAAAGCAAATCGATCACAGTTTATTTCACAGGGAAACTAGTTGCCAAACGTAAAACTACTGTTTCCCTGTGAAATAAACTGTGATCGATTTAGTTTTGTCATTTTTGTGGCTTACAACTTCAGATAATTAATTGTCATTTCAGATTTTTTCCAAACTACAACAAAATAAGCTTGTGCAGCCCTTGGCAAATTTTTGTTGATCAATTTGGCCCTTTGAGCTTTTTGAGTTGCGCACTGTGCAGGCCTGCCATAGACAATCAATTCTTGTGCAATGAATTTATGGGTAAATATTCATCCCTCAACCTAGCTCAATCTTAATCCAGATTTGGAAGATGCAAAAATTTACATATAAATGTGAAATACCTTCAGGGCTTTATCCAAGATGTGCATGCTTAACATCACTTGGCATATACAATAGGTAGCTATAACTTTTTGATTTTGTTGTGTTCTTAATTTAAGTTGAGGATTATTAGGTAATTGCTTACGAGGGATGTTGGACTGGCATGATGTTTTTCAAAAACTGCAATTCCATTAAGCAACTTCCAGTTTCTTGATAACTTTCAAAAAGTGTTTAGATATTGGTATTAAACCAGCTTTACTCATGTGTGTTTTTTGTGAATTCATTGCACTGTGATAGCTTCTAGTACATTTTCACCAGTGCATTTTTTAAAGTTTGTCAGTAGTTAATTACATATATTACATTAGAATAATAATTGTGATAAAATACTGTAGGCTTATGCAACTATCTAGCCTGAAATTTGTGTGTTAACTTGTATCAAGTTACAACATACACTGCCAGATACATGCAAATAGTTTTATAATAATTTATAACTATTTGTATGTGAGAAAATGGAATGTCCTTCTGAAGAGAAAGGAAAGATTAAAAACTTTGATATTGCTTTGCCAACTGTTTTGGTAAGGATTTATTTTGCTTCTTGTGTTGGATTAGCATTTGTAGATATAAATGTTTTGCTTGTCTCATCTCTTACAACATGTTATAAATCATTGTTTGTGCCATATGTTTTTGTGTAAATATGCTTTATTTTCAAACGAAATTGCACCAGGCATTTGTACAGAATGCTGTGTGTTTGCAGCTAGTGTTTTTGTTCGGTCATAGACCAATTTGTTTTAATGACTGAAAAGAATTAAGTCAATTTGGTCATAATGTCTCAAAATATAGACTAGTGAATTTGGCTGTGGCAAGTTTTAACACTATTAGACTGAAATGTTTCAGCAAAAAGAAAACAGGTTTTACAGCAAACATCAATAATCAGTTTTGGTGTGAATAACTTTGGGATACTTAAGTGTCTTGAAGCATATTATAACTTGACATCTTATGTACATATTATAACCGGACATCTTATATACAGAAGTTTTGCAGAAGTGTGCAAATAGTGTATTTGTTAGCAAATATGTTGATGTTAAATTTGCTTGTATCTCTAAGATTTGCACTGTGGGCCATTTACAGAAACATACAAATTGTAGTGTGAAGTGGTTTTAGTTTGATTTTAACATGGTCTGATCTGGAACTAGTGAATTAAAAAAAATTAATGTTGCAGAGCACATCTTGTGCTGTGCTTAGGCTTTCAAAACAGAAAAACAACAGCTGACAAATATAGTGTCTTGCAACAGTTGTATGTAATGTGTGCTGCAACCAGTAGACTTGTTAGAAGTTCATCCTGATGTTTTTTAGGATTATCATTTACATTAGCGTTATTTTTTGGTTCACACATACAAGCCATGTTTATGAAAAAAAGATCTGTGTTAAAAAGCATGAAGAAAGTTTTGAAATTTTCCAGCTGATTTGGCTGGAGTTTAATATGCTCTAGTGATGTCACAATAATAGAAACTTCCTCAGTGTCTGTGATAAAGACATGCATTTTATAAAAATTTGAATCAAACTGAGCATATCCTAAGATTTACTGTATTTTTGCAGAAAGATGAGGATTTTCAAGAAAATGAAGCTTTAGATTTAGCTGCTGACACAACTGGTATGTGTTGTGAAGGTTACCTACATATATGCTTTTTGCTTAACACATTTGTGGATAAACAAGCTTTGTTTATAAATATGAGTATGTGTGATTGATATTATGTGGCTACATATTAAGAAAGGCGTTATTAGGACAGGGCTACTCAAATGGCAGACCGCGGTCCGAATCCGGACCTTTGGATGGCCACGGCCGAACCTTGTCAGCCTCTTACAGGTGTATTCTATAGCCAGAAGTTTTTATTCCAAAATTTCGCGCTTTTGGCCGTACTTCTGAAGCATTTACTCCTTGCCAACTGTGTGATTGTCGATCAAGCTGTTGTTCAGCTAAATTGCAGTGAACACCTGAGTTGCGCAAGCTACAAGTTTTTGGTTCAAAGTAATTGTTTCGTCATAATTGTTCAACAATAGCTCATCACTACAATGTCTATCCTGGTGAAAATAGTAGATTCAAGGCTAGAATATAGGAACGAAACCTTTTCTTTCTGAAAACAATACAATTATACAAATTTCTTTGTGCACAGTTATGAAAGATGCTTGAGTAAGGGAAGAGTTTTGCAGAGATTTTAGTCCTTTAGGAAAGAATTTTTTTGCAGGAAGTCAACAAGATGTGAAGAAAAGCTAAGGCATTTTCAGCTTTTTTGGAAATAATAAAGAATGGGAAACTGTTGAATTTTTGGCTGACATAGTGTAACACCTCAACGACTTGAATGTAAAACTTCAAGGAGAAAAACATAGCCTACTACTCTTGATTTG
>JGI24022J15233_10005928_pt1 | contig 13116 bp, 9 predicted proteins | sample Ectturendosymbi2_FD_15233 | JGI IMG/M metagenome (IMG submission 15233)
AGATAGATAGATAGATAGATAGATAGATAGATAGATAGATAGATAGATAGACAGATAGATTTGTTTGGCGGTACTGAATTAATTGCGATAGATGTACTCTCTAAATTACAAAGAAACGCCGGGGCACCGAAAAAACAGATGTTATCTAGTCAGGTGCCCCATAAATTACGTGAGATTGATGTTTCCATAGGAACTTTCTTACTCGTTATTGCCTAATAACATTGCTTCTAGATACAAGCGTAATGCAGAGCTTTCACTCATGGATAGACAGAGACAGATTTGTGTTTAAAACTGTGCTTTCATTTTCTGTAAGCAGGTCGACAAACAGGCACAGTTTTTCAACATTTATTCTTACCGACGATGGGAAAACTTACGTTTGCCGCTGCAGCACTGGTGCAGATGAAAAATGCTTTTCGAGTCAAGGCTAGTTGTAGATCAAATAGGCATGGTAAATCAAGGGCAAGCAATTTCAAGCGACATCTTAAGAGAAAGCACGTAGATGTTTGTAATGAAGTTGAAGAATTGACATGAAAATGGAAGAACCACCTTAGTCCTTACAACTCGAACAAGGTAAACCTTCATGAAACAGCTGCGGCATTACAATTTTTTTCCAAGAGAAACAAGTACAACTGCCATGAGAGCAATTAAATTTCTTAAGAAATAATTGATTTCCTTGGCCTCAACTCCGCTCTATTAAGTTTTTTTCCACGCCTGCATTTCATATACCGAAGGGTGAGATGGGACAAAAATTTTCGATATCATTGGATAAAGACAACTATACAAATATGGTGACAGAAGAGGCAAAGAAACAGAAATCAGTACTGAAAAAAAAAAACTTTGCTGTAAATTTTGTGCGTTTGAAAATGTACGCATGCACAAGGATTAGCGTAATTATTTTGCCATAAAAGTTCGTTTTTGTGGTGAAGACAGTAACGTTAAAACTGAAACTTTGTAAGTTACCAACGCGAGAAACGAGCATGCAATCGATTTCTTACAAAAGCTCGTGTTGGATGTTCTTAAAGCTTTGAAATTGAAAAGGAGGTTGTATGCGCCATTACCACCAACGCAATGACCATGATAAGTACTAACGAGAAAGTGAATGAAGACACTGAAGATTGAGAAGAAAGTTTTAGGTTATGATATAGATGAAAGCCAGCATGACTGTTTCGATAATCATGGAAGAAGCTTGCAGCATAAGAGTAATATGAGATTCACCTCATGCGCTTCTCAGATTTCGATAGTTTTCACACTTCCGAGGGGATGACCGCTCGTCAGAACTCCCGTCCCATGCGCAGACGATACGGTTATAGTGATTTCATAAAAAGTAAGCGTAATGGTATGAACCAGGGACGGATCCAGCCAGTAAAGTTGGGATGGGCGATTTCAGTAATAATTGGTAGTCAGGGCTCTTAACAGCTTTGCTACTACAAGAGAGATGAACCATACTTGAACCATAACCATACAATACTGCTGTGGCAAACGACAATGTACGACAAAATGGCCGCATATCGCGAATGTTGCTTTCCGAATTTTACAAATTCATGGTGAATAAAGTTTCTTTCTTAGGTTTTAGGGAGGGCGATCGCTCCCCCCCTAGATCTCCCCTGGTGTGTACCTCAATGCGCTTGTCACTGCTTTAAATAATGCACATTCTACGCCAATCGGATGCCGCAACCGTAACTGCTTTAAATAATGCACATTCTACGCCAATCGGATGCCGCAACCGTAAATTTACTGCATTTACTGTAAACGAAAAGGTTTGAAAAATGGTCTGGATCTCATGCAGCGGTTTGCTCTATTATTCTGATATTATGGCATTTTTCATTTTCTAATATGATTTGTTTCAATCGTGCAAAATATTCGTGAGGATGGTGAATAAATTCAAGGTAAATTTCGTTTTAGAAGTAGCCTTTGTTTGAAAACCAGCGATTTGAGTAAGCGCTTAAAAGTAGCACTTTTCAAGCCGAGCATTCATTTTCACATCAACAAGTGGTTGGCGATTTGACGTCACTGCCTGAAAGTAACGCGGAAAATTGCTGGTAACAGCTGTGAAACTTTTCATAAGCTTTATTGTTATTTCTGGAATACTTATGATTGTGCGATATTTTTACTTTCAAGTTCTAATGGCTGGCTTTTGCATCAGGTTTGCCAAATACATTCCTATACTGCCTGAGTTTGACAAGCGAAATGATCCAACAAGCAGTGAACAAGTATTGGAAACAGAGAATGGATTACTGCAAGACGTGGATACTTCTCTCTGAGCTTCGTACTATTTTGAAAGCACTTTGTCAGTTCTGCTTTGTTTGCATAATGCGACGCATTCTTTCACATTTACGCATCACTCTTTTTCAGCATCAGTTGCACATTTAACCAGTAATTTCTTCACGAGTTTTTTTAATTTTTGCAGTAATTTTACAGATGTTTGTCAATTTGTTTGGCAAAAACGTATGAAGAATTGTTTTTAAGAGTTGTATGAGTGTACAGCAACTGACCTTCCTATTTTGAGACTGTCGGTATAAATTCACGAAGAGGTATTCATCACAATCGTAACTGATTTTATTGAACAATAAAGTTTCATTTTACATACTTTTAAGATAATTTTTCTGAATTAGTAGGCCAGGATGAACAAAGTAGAATTCTGAATCTTTCACATTGGAATCTCGCCAGAACTACATCCAAAATATTTTTATCGGATAATAGGATTCGAAAATATAACCCTGTCCATTTGTCACCTAGAGAAAGTTTCAATCTGCATCGAATAGTGCTTCAAACGCTTTCTACACGAGAGCTTCTTCGTAATGTCTGTTTTTGAAGCTCAGAAGCGCTTTCACGATCTGTTTGATTATTTTGTCAACGTTTGAATAAACAAAGTTAATTGATTGTTTGTTGAACTGTTGTCACTTTTTACTCTGTTTTATCCTATGTGAAATGTATCGTCTGATATCACGCGAAGCGCGTGTGGCTACTCTTCAGTAACCATCGTGAAGTGTACAAGCATCCTTCGCGTTCACAGAATCGCAGTATGATGTTTACACCGCACACAGTGGCGTGTTTTTTTAAACAGGCAACCTGCTAAATGAGATTTACTAAAAAAGCAGAACGCGTATCATCAAAAAATGAAAGTTCTGCTCAAAAGTGACTGGACGTTTTACCAGAAATTTGTAAAAATCATAAAATACCCTAGTGCCGGAGAAAATGAGTCCGGTAGATTTTAGAGTATTGTAATAGGCCTACACCACGTTCCAATCTTTCGAGTGATCACTGGACAAAGGTAGTACAACAACATGAAGTCTTGTTTTTTCCGAGTGAAATATTATTGATATATATTTATTAATTGGGGTGGCGACGGCGATAGCTCAGTGGTAGAGCCTCTCAATTGGAAGGTAGAGTTTTCGACGCACAGCCACTAGTGATTAGCCGTAGCACGAGGGTTCGTTCCGACAACAAGCAAATTTTAAGCTTTAGCCTGCCGCCAATTGCCGTCACCCAAAATCAAAACTACTATTGTTTATCACCACATGGTTTATCACACATCAGTGTTCCCATTCAATGTTTGGCAATTTCGTAAAGGACTATTAGCGATGGCTTGTTAGGATAAGGCATGAAAGACATGGTGAGATTTTTTGAAAGATTATCACAAAAGTGCCCGCTCACAAACATCATTTGACCCGCCCAAATTTTTAAGACTTTTGCTGTTGACTAGAGCAAGCACATCCACACCTCTCCAAGTGGGGACTCCACGGGAAAGTGGTGCCACTTTGCGCTAGCTATAGCGTCCAAGAATTGTGAAAACAAATTTCATTTACTTTTTTATTCTTCAGTGAAGCACACCATGTCGGAGTGGCACCAGAGCTGGTACAAAGTGGCGTGCAGAGGCGGGGTGATGGCTCCGAGCATCCAAGGCAGGGGGCATCCAAAAAGTGAAATTACAAAAATTACATTTAATTGAAATGATGTGACTAGATGCTGCTTCGTATTATAAGGCTACTAACACATTCTGCATGGATCTGACGGGAGCTTTCCTGTGGAAGGCATGCAAATGTATGTTAAGGGGCCCAATATCTGACCAATCGCGGCGGGGGGTCTTTGGTGGGCTTAGCCCCCAAACAAAGCTCCAAGCCCCCTCAAATTGAAGCATGAAATACTATAAATCAGTGAAATTTTGTCAATTTTAAAATGTCAAGTATCCCTGGTTAAACGTAAAAATTGCAGACTTTCTGGCGACGATTCTGCCCAAGATATATATGAAGCAATGCCATCTTCTTCTCAGGGGCTTATATCCTATGTCTCTTCCCCCCTTCATAGGCTGGCCAGTTGTTGTTAGCCTACTGCTTTGAGTTACGAACAGTGTTGGGGTTCAAATTTTTTAAGAACAGGTTCTCTCACTCCAGAACTCACTAACAACAGATTCTCTCATTATCACAGTCTCCAGGGGCAAACCATGCTGGTTAGCCCGATATAAGTGCAAAGATCTTTGTGTTGCCAACTGGTACAGTCCAGCAAGGGAAATTAATGATGCTAGTTGTTTTCCCAATTTTAGTCTTGTTTTTCACTATTAAAAGTTAGTAACAGGCCTATGAGAGAGCTAACTACCGGTTCTTGGGATTAAAGAAATTCCAAGACCAGGTTCTTGCGAACCGGTCGAATCCCATCACTGGTTATGAATACATAACGCATCGTGACGATGGTGTATTGTCTGCTTGGTTTCCGTTTTTGGTGGCAATGCAAATTGTGTCACAACTCACATGGCTGCATCATGCGTGACGATTTGGTGATAAAATAATACAGTAAATTTGTCAGAAAGAACAACGTTTGAAGCTGTTAAAACACTTTTGGCACCAAGTACCTTACCTTTTAAAACGTACGATGTGCGATTTTTATGCAAAAACGTACGATTTTTGTACGAGTACAGAGCGCCAGCGTACGTTCAGCAAGGTACTTCACTTTATGTGTCCTTGCAGGAACGTTTTACAACGTTCAAGTGCCTTGCTAGTTGGTACTGTTGCGTGGTAGGAGACTCGGGCAGCTTTTTTCTCTTCTTAATTCTCACTTGAGGCGAAGCTTTTGTGGCGTAAGCCTTCTGCACGTGGTAAAGATCTGGACAGGAAGTTTTGCTGTGCCTGTATTTCGCATATTCCTCAAAACTACAATTTGGTAGCGGACGTACAATCAAGTAGTTGCCCCGGGCACCACCAGGCATCTGCACGCCTCTGATAGTGCTCCGTTTGATTTGACGACTGTTAAAACCCGGGCTGCGGAGCCGTCTTAAAGATAACACTGCTCTGGAGCTCTTCTTTGCTTGAACATGACTCCATCTCCGAAGCTCTTGGTTTTCATGAATGCAACTCCGGCTCCGGAGCTCTTTTTTTCACAGCATGGCTCCAGCTCCGGTTTCTGTTCGTTTTTGCACATTAATATTTTTAATTGTCTTGGTGTGCTTCAAGTTGACTAGAAAATGAAATATATCAAGTACACAAAACTAAAAGAAGATACCAAACATATTTGAGTAAGGTTATTCTGGTTGTTTTTTGCAATCAGCGCTCTTGCCTCTGACCATGAGAAAATCAGCGAAACAACAACAATCTCAGGTTCTGACGATTCAGTGAACATTTTCTAGCAGAACCGTAACTCAAGATACCGGTAACGTAAATAAATTCTGGAAAGGCAGTCATTGGTTTTGTTGTTAATGCCTCGTGACATTTTGTTATTTCTTACGACCGGTATTAAAAAAACGGTTGTTTGGAAATCACTTGTGTCCGAGCATTTACACACAGTCCAGTCCCAATCAACTGAGTGTTTGGCATTCGTAGCATGCTCTGCCTGTTGCAGTCTTGGTGATTCCAGCTAACAGCTCTTCCCGGGCAAAACATGTAAAGAACGCAAAACAGTCGGTTACCTCTTTCATGTGTCCTTTCTAACGTGCCCAAATTTGCATTAACACAAATGCCAAGATGTGTTTAAAAGCCTTTAGTTTGAAGAAATAATATGGCTTCTAGCAAAAAATATACCTTTGACTTTTATAAATTAGTTGAATATTTCTGATTTCTTATCTTTTGCTCTCATAATAGACGGTGATGAATCGCAAAGCACCCAACAAAGCTTAGGAGAAAAGAAGACTAGTTACCGTGCTGAAAACAAAATTTGCATCCACGGATGAAAACTTCAAGAGAAGTCCACATTTGCTTATACTGCATTTTTATACCCTCCTGAAAATGTACTGCTATGCAAAACAATGGTGGTTCGCTACCAATTACAGTTAACACTTTCATTTTATGCTGCTGCTAGTAAACGTAATGGTTCCTAGTGAACTTTGCCAGTAATCTAGTAAACCTTACTAGTAAGCCCAATGGTTTCTAATAAAAATTCCTATTTTACAATGGCGTGCCGTGCATTTCACACTTAGGTCTGCAATCGTATCAAATGTGAATCATACTCGCTTCCAACAGCATGATTGCACAGCTACAAAAGCTGCATGGATATTATTTACCTACTCATTACAGCTTAGATTGTTTTTGATCGTTACACTGCTACAGATCTGGTTTGATCATTCTGACTAGAAAGTAAGGTATTGTGGTAATTAAAGTTTTTCTTACTTATAAAAGCAACACCACGTCTGTCCCGCTAGATGTCACAACCTTAGCGATGATTAAACTAAGGAAACATCAAAGACTCGCAGATCCATGGTTGCAGTGTGGTGTCGTAACTCGTAACAATCGCGTTTAGTGTGCTATAAAATGAACACTTTTAGGTAAAATAAGTCTAATTTTCTGTCAATTTGGCAAAACCGTTAGTATCTAGGAAGAGACCTGGAGCCTGAGCTGATTCTCAAGTGGCCATAACCCCAGCTCCGGTCCAAAAATTTAAGCTGAGCACCAGCTCCTGATTTTAAATCGAAGCTCCGGCTCCAGGCAAAATGCCTAGCTCTGCCTTCGGGCTCTGGCTCCCCTGCCTTCTTTAAAACTATACAGTGTCCTATGCGAAGAGAAAGACATTTTTATATTTGTATCAGACATTTGTGATCAATTACCATAAAGTGTACTGAACTAAGACACTTTAGTGAAACTTTGACATAACGAATACGCAACCGGGGTTTTTAACCAGGCCTACTGGCACCTTTCAGAGGTGCCAGTTTCGTGAGGAAGGGTTAAGGAGGTGCTATACTTAAAAAATTAACTAATAACCAAAGCAGATTTAAAATCGACCAACAGCAGTATTTTGCAAGTGATCTAGCAGTTTTGCAGTTTTCTAATTTAATGTCGCGGAAGAGTTTGTATATAATTTTTTTAGCCTTTTAACGTCATGTGTGCCTAATTCGTCCCGCCCAAAGTTTTGTTCGTTTGTTCTGCACACGGTTATATTAATCGCTCAACGACCGTTGTCCCGAATTCGACCGGAGTCGCACTTTATTTTCAAGCACTTTATCGCCATTTAGTGATTGCAGGTTTGACAAAAGCCATCTTGAACTCTGTCGACTGTTGGTTTTTGCCAGAAGAGATGCAGTGGAGGTTTTGATGTACAATATTGGGAAAAGTTCTCATTACTTGAAAACTGAAAAAATCAGGTACATAGACAGTAGCGTAGCTTGCCCAAATATTTAGAGGGGTCAAAAATTGCGGGAGGGAAAAATGTTTGTTTTTAGACAAATAACACTATTTTGTTTGAGATACCGCTTCTCCAAGCAAAAAATGACTATATATTCTAAAAATTTGGGGGGCATGGCTCCCCTAGGCCCCCCTGGCTACGCCTATGGACATAGAGTAAGTCTTGCAGAAAAGTATTCTTGTGTTGTTTTTGTTGTATCGTAATTTTGTGAGTTTTTAGGCAAGTTTTTGTGGCTGGGACGAATTCGGCAAAGCGATCGCTTAGGTATAACTTTGTCGACAAAATGTACTACTCCGAAATTCTGGGCATTGCAGATTGTTTTCTTTTTGTAGTTATTTTCTGTTTGATTATGTTTAGATTTTTATGCAAAAAAGGCGTTACCTCTTATCAAATGAATCCCAAATCAGTCATCGTGAAGAAAGTGACTTACAGCGTTAGACTTCCTTTGTGTGGTGATGATGATAAGTACTTCCATAATGTGAAGGTGATGATGGTAAATAGCACAACAGTAATTAAGTCAAGTCAAGTCATGTTTGCGCTGTAAGTACACAGCAATAGAACACATTTCAATANACAGNAATTATAGGATCCAAACTATATTATTCCCCCCNAAAAAAACAACCTTACAGCGATACATCNGACTCCAATGAAGACACTTGTNACNTGGCATTTTATAGTGACAATGCTTGCGACGGTGAATCAAAAGGAAAAGTGGAAGCGTTGCAAGCTTTTTCTACATCGGAAAAGTCAGAAATTGTTGCATATCGTATTTACAGAATTGAGCTAAGATCAAAAACGCATTACCATCCTATTACTTTTTCATCTGGTTGATTAGGTGTAATGCCTCCTCTGCGGCCTGTGAGTGTTGCACAGAAGAACAAACCGTCGACCATGTTGTCCTCCAATGTCCAATCCATGGACTGCACGGCCTGACGGTTATGGACGATGAGACAACCGAATGGCTGCTCAACACCTGCCCCGAAATCTAGCGCGGCCAAGCAGTGGATAAAAGAACTCCTTCAAAACAAGAAGTTGTAATGGATGGATGGCCTTGTACAGGTAGGATTGCGATTATTTTGGTGTTCCAAATTCAAAGAAAAATTTTGCCGGATTTCGAAATCAGCGCAATTGAAGCTTTGATTGAAAACGGCAAAGTGATAATTTCCAAAAAGACAGAAAAGCCATCTTTGGAATTGAAATCTGGAGGATTGTAGCAAAAAGCGTTTCTGCAGCATCATGCACACCACAAGATGACATGCAGAGTGATAAGATTGGTCATTAGCCTGAGGTGGGATCGAGGCGGAAGATGTAAGAACAGTGGCGTAACTGACAGGGAGCAGGAGGTGAGCCGTCCCTTGGCAAGCTGAATGCAAAAGCCGGCCCCCTTTAGCTTAAATTTTGATATATAGTATTTTTTGGATTTCAGTAGGTTGTTGTTTTGTGTTTTTCGGGGTGTTCTCGAATTTTTGTAGCTAATCTAGACATCCACATCCGGATTCACTATAATTTCTTAACTTTTTTTCTGAATGTTGGCTTATGGTCCTCCTACAGTGGCCAGTAGGCCCTTTGTCAGCTTGTTTTGTCCCCCTTGGCTCAAACCTCTAGTTTCGCCACTGCCTGACATGCAGTGGGAAAACCATGATTCTCTGTAGTAAATGCATTATACATCCGTGTCTCAATAAACACAAAAATTGTTTGAAACTCATCGCCAGTAATGTACTTCATCCGTGACTGTAGTGTATTTCAAATGCTTTCAAAACTTGCAGTAAACGTTGATTTGGTATTTCGTAATTTCTGCAATGCTTCTTTTTTAAACTGCGAAACATTCACAACATAAGAATTCTTAGCATTGTTACAATGCTTTGTTAGAAACAAAAAAGGAAATCACCTTTTTCAGCATAAATCTGCAACGATTTAAAAATTCTTAGGCGTAAAATGATGACGGTATTTAAACAATTAGTGTAAATAATTACATAAACATTGCCATTAGTTTTTACATTGCTGTTATTTAGAGAAATACTATATTTATAGAAAAAAAAGCTATCATTTCAATGTAAACTGATAACAATTCATGAAAAACTGATTTTGAAACGACTCAGCTCTTCAACGTTGTTTCTTTTCAGTCACTGTTTCATGTTATAAAGCCTAATTATTTCAGTTTCGCCTTTCTCTTACAAAGTACATTGACAAAAAACAAAAATATACTTGTATTTTTATAAAACTCAAATTCACACGCACACAGGCCCAAAGGACCAGTCTCCCCAATTTGGCACATAAACCCATTCCCACAAATGTAGCTTAGAATTGGAAAACAACACACATACTAGTTTTTAGGTTCATATTTGAAGATAATTTTGAGTATAAATTTTTTTAACAAGTGGATAATAATTCGGTCATAACGGGAACAGCAGTATTTTTCATGTGATCTAGCAGATGTGCAGTTTTCTCATTTAGTGTCCCAGGAAAGCTGGTGTATAAAATATTTTAATGATAGCTACTGTTTGGAAGTTGCCATGCTTAATACAGAACTGGTAAATTGATTTATGAAGCATAAGTTATTTACTATTTTTTTCTGTTAACACATATTTCGAGAAACAGAACCGGAAATAAAGAATTTAGCGTTGGTACGAATAAGCAATGTTCATATTTTTAGAAATTTCAAAATGAAGTTTGCGATGCGTGCAGTGATTTTCAAACAGAGGTATCAGACCGAAAAAGAGTTAGAAACACCACATTAAATATTTATTGAGTTTGTTGGGAGGATCTACGTATTGTTATAGTTATAGTATCTTCCCACTCTGTACTTGTTCTTATCTGAGCTAATTTTTGACTGTACATATTTTCAAGTTAATGTCTGTCTCCATCAAGTCAGTAGCACGAGAATCATCGAACAGTGGTGTATAGAAAGCAAATTTGATGTCGCCGTTATCACGGCATCTTACGTGAAAAATGGCGACCCACAGGGATCACTACTGGAAACCCTCCTTTTCAACATCTACATTTCTGACTTGCCAACCACTGTTTCCAAGAAGTATGCACATGCTGATGACCTGGAAAATATTCATGCCAATGCAAACTGGCAGTCAGTGCGGGTAGTTCTGTCCAAAGACCTGGTGGCTCTAGAAGGATATCTCTAGACTTCCAAATTGAAGCTCAGCACAAGCAAAGCAGAGTCAGCGGTTTTCTACCTCCACCGTACGGTCACGGACGGCCTTCAGCCGATGCAACCGATGTAGCTGCATTGGGCCACGCGCCATGGTGTTATAGGGCAAAGCCGTGGTGTTTTTGCCAGATACTCCTGGCGCTCGAGAATTCAGTAGAAACGGCTTATAACCTCATTGCTATCACACAATGCTCTCGTTTGAACGGACGATGAATCTCCTCAAATTTAATAATTGAACGTTATCAAACGTGCTCAATTCTCATGCTAGTCAGAGCGTTATATCTGTGCCCCACCATATCCCACTCATTGTTTGTGGCTTTTGGTTGTTACCAGCGCATGTTAAGACTACAGTAAGCCTACAGCTATTGCAAACTAGGTGTGTAGTGATTCGACACGCAATGAACAGGTCGCGACAGTTGGGACGAGTGTCTGTCGGATTCGGGAGTGTATCGTGCTAAAAAAGAAGTGTAGGAACTCACCCAAAAAATCTAGCCATTTTCAAGTAAAGGAAGTGTGAGAACGTGGAAGAAGTGTGAGAACGCATCCAAAAAAACAGACGTTTTCAATAATAATCACATAATTATGCTACGCAAGAAATAGCTTGTCATTCATTCGTTTATGCGACGTCTGGAGCTGCACACAGAAAATCTGAATAAAAGTACACATCAAGTCAGGTTAACTATGAAAAAAGTTTGGCAACGCCGTTTCCACGTGTTCCCGCTCCACTACACCCCTGTTCGTATTATTTTGATGGCAGTTCTGATAACGCATCGTTGTTCAGTTCTCGAAAGATCCTTCTGTTTTGATTAGTTTCTGGCTGTTTGCGTGTCATTTGCATTTTGACAAAGGCCTGCAGTTTTGCTTAATGTCAGATTTTAGCAAAGATTACTTATCTTAATATTTTTTCAAAACAAAATTAACTCGACAACATTGACACAAATTACGAAAGATGAAAGGTTGACCCTTAGACGTAGACTTCCTATTCGAGTCAGAAGACTCCAACAGTTGGACATTCAACCAGCTGCAACAAATGTTCTAATTTGCATTTTCGGCTTGGTCTGTACTGGACACTGATCCGTGTCAGCCTCTCTGGGAAGTCGGTCAATAGCTGTTGAGTAGCAACGCTACTTGTGCCCAAACTATTGTTTGCCATTGTTCTGAAACACTTGTAAGCTGGGGCCTTCGCTGTGGGAAAAATGTATAGTGCGCCACGGTTTGGTTATAGAGTTTACATTCACTGTGTCTCCAAACTTCTTCATTTGGTCAGCCCAAAAATCTTTTAAATCACAATCTACATTAAACGGTTGTTATGCCTCTGTGGATTACTNCTGGCGGCAACATTACCCTCCGATCGGTAACAATACCTTGTAGGAAGTTACCAAGACGAAACTTGAAATCTCATCTGTAATCGCAAATGATGTTTAATGCCTTCAAACGCCAATCAAAACTGATGCAAAACAACTGCAAATTGAAAGATTTTTTAATTGTATTTGCTGTCTGGCGACTTTGTTGAAATAACTCAATATTGTAGAAACTTAAACGTTCGATATTGCAAAAAAGGCCGGAAAGAAAGTGTGACATACGTGGAACCTATCGTTGTGGCAATGAAAAGAGGAACATANAAGTTGCGAAGTGAAATAAACCGGCTCAGCGGAGCAATAGAGAAATTTAAGGAGAATATTACCGAGAATGAAGAATCAGATAGTCAGTTACTTAGTTCCTTGATGTATCAAGATCTGTACAATCTTCCTGTATATATCCTGTGCAAGCTGCTGAACAAGCTACATCATCGTCTTTGGGCNAGCAGTGTGATTCAGATCCCGAGAGGAAAAACGACGGCTATAATGTTGGCTTTATCGAAAANTGTGAGGATCATGCGTCTTGGCCCATACGCCTTTCAACAGCTTGGCGACATTTTCTAATCCCGAAANGTACACATAAGTTAAATTTGAATTATGAATTTCCCAAACATGTAGTAGGCAGGAAATTTTTTAAATTGTTATTTATAGCGTAAAGTATCCAATGAAGAGGTGATGCAAAGGAAAGGGTTGGTGTACTCAGCTGGAAAAAAATAAGATATTTTGCTTTTGTTGTAAGTTTTTTTCCGATGTTAATGGCGCGCTATTCATTGATGGTTTTCTGACTGGTCTAATGGTAGTTAGTGTCTCCTTGCTATTGACGTAGCTACGAGCTAGGGGACACATGAGCTATGCCCACGGCTCACAAATAAAATATATTGTTGTGTTATCATTAAGGCAAGTTTTTGCAACTTTTGCAACTTTTTTTTACAGCTTCCAACAGCTACTTAAATACTCAAAATATCTGTGTTTCAATGTTTTGAGCTGTTTCCA
>JGI24022J15233_10005935_pt1 | contig 13111 bp, 5 predicted proteins | sample Ectturendosymbi2_FD_15233 | JGI IMG/M metagenome (IMG submission 15233)
GGATTGTGGTGCATATATGGGAAGTGAAAACCACATACATGAACTTGATAAATAGGGCCATCCCCAGCGGGAGGGGCAGTAGTGCCCGCCCCCCCATTTGAAATCTGTGCCCCCCATTTCACGTTTGGCCCCATGGTTGCTGCGTACATCTAATACAGTATTTTTAAAATGTGGCCCCCTCTGCTGCTATATCCTGGCGACGGGCCTGTTGATAAACTGTACACACAATCTGACAAATTTGAAAAGGTGCACATCGCCACATGACATGCACATGGTGAAGAAGCCATCCAGCCTGACTCCCTGGAAACAATTTGCCCCTCTAGATGGTTGACAAGACTCTTTCAGTGATTTGGAACAAGAAGCCTGAAGATGCTAGATTTATGCTTCTTGCAGATAGTAAATGTGTCCTGGGCCTACACTCCACTTCATTTATCCTTGAGCTTAAAATCGTTAAACACAGATCATTGCAAGGCTCATTAGTGCATGAGATGGTCTGACGGAAAGTGTTAGATTTTTAAAGAGTAAACTATTTAGTACTGCACTATGGGCGTAGCCAGGGGGCTTTTGGGCCATAGATACACTCCACTACTTTGCCATTTTTGCAAAACGGTCGTACTACGGTTGAGTGAACATGGTGACGTCATCAAAACTCAAAAATAATTTGTGCGATTAGCAAACTCGGTCCGTGATAGGGCCCCCAAATTGCTAAGACCACTACTGGTCATCGCGTCGACGCAGAGGTGAAGTTCTACAAATAGGGTCACCAATTTTTGACCTAAAACCGCAAAATTTTGATTTTATAATATCAATTTCCTGCGTTTGCAATTGAAACGCGGAAATACAAAGCGTAAACTAGAAATGAAAGCGATAGGTTGAAAATCTTTTTGTTCAAATGAAGCAAAGAACAAACATATGAAAAACCCAAACCAAGCTAGAGGTATCAAGCCGTAGACGTAAATCAATCCTAACGAACAAAAGAAATATCCAGTGTCAGTAAAACCCTTGACGTCACTGAGAAGGTTCAACATAGTTATACAGTAAGCCTTGGTTAATTCGGATCTTCGCCCAAACCGGATAAAACTGGTAATGAATGGTTTGTAACGTTTTTCTTTATAAAAATCTTCGGTTTATTCAGATTCCTTAATCCGAATCTTCGCCAATTTCGGGTAAAATCTGCTCGTTCCAACGTGCACTGACTGGTCTCTGGAAAAGATTCGTCAGCTTTCAGACGCAGCACAAGCGTGCTCACGATCACCAACGAACGTTCAGAATTATTATAACAATCATAGGCCGCAACTGAGCGCAACATCCAACTAATCGTAGAAAAGGTTATTATGTCAATCACATTGAACATGACGCTCAAGGCACGCCGCCGCACCACGGTTTTAGCCTATTGGTCAGTGTTGAGTGTGTGTGTGTAGAGCATTATCCCTGAGTGTACTGTACTCGGTAAGATGTCTGGAGGGCATTACCTTCCAAATAGAGTTACTGAATCGCAGGGATGTGTCAGTCCAAAATCCCAGATTTCTTCGCAGCCAAGTAATCTAAAATTATGAACTCAAGATTGTTTTTGTTCATAGCTGCCTGGATATGGCGCTTACTATAGTCTGGTGTACCATTGCAAATACACCAATAAATTCGTTGTGTTTCTGCGAAAGTCTTCAAAACACCTCTAGTCTGTATTCATAAATAGGGCCACCAAAAGTCAGTGAAGACAATTTTTTCTGCCTTTTCCGAAGGTTGTGAAAAACGTCCACAAATCAATTTTCACTGATACCATGTGCCACTCACAAAGTTCAAAAAAAAATAAAAATTTACCAGAAAATCAAAATTTATCGTTATATTAATTTCTTGCAGAACAGTTTTTTTCTGTTCATCGGTATTGTATTTAAGCTGCAACAACAGATATTGACATGCTTTTGCAACTAGAGTTGATATTCTGATTTTTGCGACGTAATGTTGATTTGCCCACTACTGGGCGATTGAAAGTACAGCAGGAGTGGCAGTACTTGACATTGAAGTACAGTAGCTATTTCAGAGCTGACTCTGAAGGGACCCTCCAACCGCTACTTAGCGCATGCGTTCAGTAAAAAGGGATGGACATATTGAAGCGTGACGTGTTGTAAACGATTTGCACACAATATTTGCAGCCGATTTATCCAACCCAGCAGCAGTTTTATCCACCTCCCCAACAAACCGTGGTGGTGAAGGGTGGTTTCGATGCTGGAGCTCGGTTTGATGTCAATGGACCGTCGATACCAGTGAGTGAATTGTGTTGATCTCGTACCTAACTGATTCTGGCTTTGTATGCTGAACTACTTTCCGTAAATTTTGACACTGAGTGTATTTTTCATGCGTAAATCTAGTCTCGATACGCGAGGCTGAACTAGGAAAAGTGAAACGCGTAGGCAGTGACAGGTGAATAAACAATTAAGCACACACACACGAAAGTTTTTGATACTTTAATTAGCAGAGTGTTTAATTCCAAGCGAATCGAAGTACGTATTCTCAGTTGCCAAATGCCATCCATAGACGTATTTGGATTACACCAGAAACCAAGGACGCCCGAACATCGGTAGGGCAGGGGGCAGTAAAAAGTTTATAGGGCAATGGAAATTTATGAAATCCGCTCCCTGCCTACTGTTAAATCGGTTTTCAAGACCTTGACAAAGGCCAAAATGTACACGAAGTAAGGAAATTAAAAAATCAACCATTTTTTTATTCAAACTTTGTTCTTTGAAATCTTTTTGCGTTCTCTTAATGGGGAGTCTGGTCGCGCTTCGCACCTCGTGCATTCAGATGAAGATCGTTTAAGCAGTTAACACGTGTGGGAATTCAACCAAATTAAACTTCAAAACCGAAACTGCAAATGACGGATTAGCCGAACATAACGCTTCTTTTCTCGCTGCTTTACGTCTGCGTTCAACAGTCACATGTGACAAAACGCCTGCGTAGCTTGAAGTGAACATCGCGAATAGCTGCAATAAACTTGTTTCAAGTCGATCTTTGATAAATCATACATACAGTATCATAAGTAATTTCATGATTTAAGGGCACCTGTGCCCCCCTTTTAAACGGCGTCCCTGCCTTTAGTTTTTACACAGGCTTGTGCAACCTACGCGACTGTGAAGGCGAGATGTATTGGCCTGTTCATTGCTTTTTTTCAGCCACCTCCACCAGGATGTATGCCCACAGCGAGTCAGATCGCTCATAGTCAAGGACATAACGTCGTTGTGACGAAAAAGAAGAATGACTTCCTCCTTGGCGGTTCTGACGGAGGTTATGTGTTTTGGTAACCAAAGAGAAGGATACAAGCTCGGTTGCCTACGGTTGCATGTACGATAGAACTATATTAGCGTTCCATACTAATTCATTCATTTGTGTCATAAGCACTTTGAGTTGCTTGTTCTTTAAAATGATTGCTTGTTCCAATTCTTTTTTCCTGTTTTCCAGTTCCTGCAATCAACAATTATGCATTAGTAGTGTGTTACTTTACTATCTTCTTCTTTGGTTTTGTGTACATTATGCTTTTCACTGTATTTGGGTAGTCACTTCGACAAATTACTCTGTTTAATAAAAGTGACGCAATGGCTGCTTTGCGTCTCCTCTGCAGGTTAAAAAACTGCTGCAATATTTCACGGTAAAGTTCAGGAAGTGGTATCAGTTATTTTCCAAATTGTTAAAGGTTTCTTTCTGCTGCTGAAACCAAACGAGGCACTTGTTTACCGTAACGGCAAGTCCAAGCTATCGTCGTCACAAAGTATTTGTTTCTCGGTCAAATACAAATTTGCAACGCAATGTGCAGCATGCCTACTGAATACTTATCATGGTTGTATATTTCTCACATATCATCAAAAGATATTGGCTTCATTCTCGAGAGCACTTTCTTTCAAAAGGACGTTGTTGATCAAGTTGCATGTGACAAAATGCTGCTTGCATTCATCACTACGACACAATTTATGCCACTAATTTAGTAATCGAGACGGAGAATCGTAAATGAACTTGTGTAACCAAACGTTTGAAGTGGAGAAGTATTGGGCAACAAATATTTTTACATGGCAAAATTAGATTTCAGGTATTCGCCCGAAACGATCATAGTCACTTTTAATGTTGAATTCAGACGGGATACTACAGTAGTGTACAATGGTGTGTTACTGTAAAAAAATTGATAAATTTTACAAAAAAATCGATCAGCAAGAATCTGAAAATCATACCACTTCTTTTGCTGACTTGGGAACAGACTCTTTTTCTTCCCTGTGAACAAATACGCATGTAACTGAACGTACCAATTCTGCGTAAGATAAAAATCGTTTTTAAACATGCCACTCATACTCTAGAAATACAGTAAACGAGGTTAATCCAGATCTTCGCCAAAACCGGTGGTACGAACGATTTCTAACGTTATTCTTTATAAAAATCTTCGGTTTATCCGGATTTTTTATTCCGGATAAAATCTGCTCTTTTCACATCTCGTTATCCGGATTTTTCTGTACTTAAATGTACTGACTGGTCTCTAGGAAAGATTCGGCAGCTTTCAACGCAACACAAGCGTGCTCACGATCACCAACGAACGTTTAGAATTATGATAACAACGGCTGCAATTGAGCGCAACATTCGACTAATCGTAGGAACGAGTATTAAGTCACACACGGGCATAGCATATCACATTGAATATCACGCTGCCGTACCACGGTTTCAGTCTATTGATCAGTGTTAAGTGTGCGCCAGAGTGTATTGTACTCGGTATAACGCCTGGAGGGCATTGTCATTACCTTCCAAATAGAACTGTTTATGGACCAGTCATAGAAATCTCTGCGTCTGTCAAAAACCCCAGATTTCTTCGCAGCCAAGTAATCTTAAATTACTGTATGAACTTAAGATTGTTCATAACTGCCTGAATCAGGCAGTTATCAGTCTGATATACCATTGTGCATTCATTAATAAATTCGTTTTTTTCAGTAAAAGTTAGCTGTTGGGTCGTGCATGTGTTCAATTTTAGTGATTTTTCACCGATATCACAGTACTGGATGACGTCAGGCTAGAAACAACTATCTTCGGTTAATCCGGATCTTCGCCTAAACCGGATGGAATTCTCGGTCAAATTGAATCCGGATTAATCGAGGTTTACTGTAGGTCTTTTCGCGGCGCATCATTGTGAACTTCTGACCTATGCTCCAGACAGTGAACTCATAGCAGATACGACAGCACTTGTTCGACAAATTACTGGTTCACGCCCTGCTCTGGTATGCTAGGCTAAGACTGCACAACTCAGAAAGCTCCAAGGGCCAAATTGATCAACATAGATTTGCCGCAGAAGTCTATTTCGTTGTAGTTTGGAAGAAATTCTGAAACGAAAAGTAATTACCCAAGTCGGACTTTTACAACATTTTCTCAAGTGAGAAAGCACTCGCGGACCGTATGCTGTGCAGGCCTGTGCTAGGCTAATCAAGCTATCCATTTTCATCTTAATATTTTCAATACTTGCAGTTACCGATCAGAGCTGCCTATTTCAGTAAGTAAGCTTATTTTTTATGTGTTCTGTCGATATCTGCTCCAGTTTTGTGCTTTTAATGCAGGGAACTATTTTGGCCATGGATACCTGTTGTGTCAACAAAAAGGATATTTGGGCAGGGTTACCTGACGTACAACAAGAAAAACTGTTTTGGTCAAAACGAATTTGCGCATGTAGGTGTAAGTGTTTGACTTGTTTGTGATGAAATTGTCGTAAATCATTTGGACACGTTGGCCTAAGTACTTCCATGTCTCAACCTGATTTGCCTCGGTTGTCTGTAGAACCGTAAGCTTCCAATAGAATAAGATTTTGATTTTAACCCCACCGCCAATAAGAGCAGATGTCACATTTCTACAATTTTCATGTCTTTTTGGTAATTTTAGTATGTGTACCTCCCACATTTTGGGGAGGAAATTGTTTGTTTCAAATGTTTTGAAATCCTGCAAGTTCGTTTTTTGGGTTAGATACGCTTGAGAGTAATTGCTGAGTTGTTGAAAAGCTAGGGTAAACTTGGGAAGATTTCTGGCCAATATCACCTTAGGTGAAACTTATTTTTCAATATTTGAGCAGGGCGCAATAAGCCTAACACTAAGATCATCTGTTGGAAGTTCAACACTGTAATCAAAAATCTATAGATGGTAGTCTATTTTGAATGATCTTGAAAACAAGTTACTTCAACGCAATCTGAGCAAATAAACTATTCTTTTGTGATTGATCTCGTCGAAGCAATGACATCCCATGCTAATTTCCTCACCGCTGTCGCCTTCTCAAAAGGAATGTGAGACTAATCCGTGCAGAGAACAAAAGAACGTAGCTGTGTTTGCAAATAGAATTGGCCTGAAGAAAAGTCACAATCACTTCACTCACAGAAGTCATCGCCGTGAGCACAACAAATGTACTTCACGAAAGAAAAAAATCGAAAAAAGTTTTGTACGCAGGTGCGAAATCAGCCCGAAACATTTTGGCAAACTTAAGTCCGGACTTACAACTCTGCGCGGGGCCCAATGCAGCAAGGCCGCCCTGCGCTACTGTACTGCAACGGCGCATTTTACACCTACGCGACCATCACGCTCTAATGACATAAAAGACATGTATGAAAACCGAAGCAGCAAAGGGTAGGTTTCCGTTGGCTTGGCAGGCGAACGGCAAGGCGATCTTCGGCCGGAAATGGAAAGAAGGCAGTAATAGTGACCTTACGACTAAAAATAAAACTTTCCTATTGAACCAAAACATGACGTGCTCAAACTATGGTATCTATGTAGCGACTTGTGTGATACCCCATGAACAGTGCGTTAGCACACGAGATGGTCATCGCACCGCACCAATTGGAATAAACGTGATTGCAACTATGACAACGACCAATCGGCCTTATCACGACACTTCAAAGTGACCCGTGGTATGTAGTACATGAACCAGCATTACATGAAGATTACACTGTTGTTTTTGTAGAACAACCCGACTTTCATTCTCTGGATGCCTGTGAGGACATAAAAATTAATAATCAAAGTACGACTCTGCCCCATGTGAAATGATTCTTACACACTTTTTGTGTTACTCATTTGGTGTGGTTTGGCCTATGTCACCACCCAGTGAAATATCTTTGTTGTTAACTCTCGTTGTGTTCAGCGTTTCAATTTAAAAACGCCTCGCGTTACCCTTGTCACAGCGTTCAGCCTTTAATTTTTATAAACAATCCCTACAGCAGTGTGTCTCCACCTGTGGACCACGTGTTAGGGCAAAAATATGGCATTGCTGATAGACTCAAACCCTTCACCTTCGTGGATAGTTTTTTAAGGTCGACCTTGGAGACCGTGAGGACAGTGACCGCAACTATGTCATGGAAATACCGAGGTGGTCGTCTCGTAAAGTGAGATTTTAGTATATTTTGGTGGTGGTTACACAGCGAGGTTCTACTGTTTTTTGAGAGACCGTTGGAAAAATAGGAGAAACCGAAACGGCCTCACACACTGTTTGTGGAGACTAGTTACTTGAATATAGATATCTGCAGGTTTGAATCATCGCAAAAAGATAAAAGCATATACCAATCTGCTGATTCCTCGAAAGCAGTCTTCAATCGTGACCTTACGTTCAATATACCTCACCCCCTTGGAAAAGTACATCCTGATGATAATAAGAATCGCGTCTTTTTGATAAAAATATTTACTCAGCTGAAGTTTTATCACGTCAATAATGCAATCCAAGTAAATTCATTTTGTCTTCGAAAGGTTTCGTGACTTCATAGCATTTTGGCAAGTAGTTACAAAAGAACTTGCAATGACTGAGCAACATCTCTGGATACAGTTACAGATTTGCTGGCCTTTTCCGTGAAAAACGACAGTTTATTACGCAAACACTAAAATTAAACCAACAGCAGAAAACCGCACAGCAAGGCAAAACTCACGCACCACTCATGATTGGCAAGTGGAATCGACAGCTGAAACTGCTGCTCACTGTCAGCATTTCGTCTCTGGCATTCATTATATACAACACGAAGCTTTTGGAAAAGGACTTCCATTTTTCCGAGCATTTCCCGCAATTTATTGAGTCGTTCCTGCGCATTTCTGTAACCTGGGGCAGTTCCATTTGGAAGTTGTGTTAACTTCACAGCCTGCAGAAATGCCAATGCATACAGCAAAAATGCAATGAATACGAATAACCAAGCACAGCGCACATGCATTTCACCAAGCCTATGTTATATAAACCGTAATCATAATGAAAACTTCACGAATTTTTTATTCTTGACATAGCGCAAAATTTTCCTACTGAACTATCTTTAAAGAAAAATTGCAAAAAATGGGGATGTAAAATAAAAGAGCATAACCGACCCGCAGTGCATTGATTCATGCTTTCATGCAAAACGTTTCAATGGACAAAAACTGTAAGCCAATTCATTAGCGAATGTCTCCACATTCTTTTTGTTGCATCGAATGTGAACAAGTCACTCAATACCAATTTCTTCATGCAAATATCAATTTTGTCAGAGGAAGAGTTGTTTTGTTGAAATACAATCATTGTAGGCTACCTGTAGCTACCTTTGAATATTTAGTTTTTTGAAGTGTTTTAGGGACCCGATTCGGGTTCTTAGGATCAGATAAATTGGGTCCCTACAGGCCCATGCCAGGTACCTAACATTTTCCTTAAAAAACCCTGATATTATCATGCATTTTGTAAATGAGATAGCTTTAAAAAGTATCTTCACCGCAAAACATATGGAAATTGTCAGAGGTGCAGTGATTTAACAAACAAAAACAACAGTGCAGTAAGGCTACAGGATGCAGAAGTTACATAACGTGCTTGAAGAATATACTGAAAACGCCACGCAGCTATATATAGTTTGTGCATTATTTCAGGTAAAATTTTGCAACATAAATGCTTATGCTCTGGAAAGTCATGGTCTTTCAAAATTGCTTGGTGATGACCAAAGCTTTCAAAACCTGCTTTCATCTGATCAAAACTTGTCCATAGTACACTTGATATCACAAAAAACTACAATTAAATCACTATCACCAAATCTTTCTCCATTATTGAAATTGCAGAGACATATGGGTTACATACCTGGAGTGAAGCATTAATTCAAAACATTGTTTCACAAAAATGACTAAGATTCAGTTTAATAACTTGGGATCTTTAGCTTATAAAAACAGTTCAGTAGGTACGAGGTAATTTAATCAACAATCTTCATATACTAAATAAAATATATAACTGGGAGTATTTTGAACAGATACAGGTGTTGAAATATATATTCAAAAAGAATTATAACAATATCAAAGTAAAAGATAAAATATAAAGTTGGCCAAATCACTCAAGAATTTCCAGCGGTTTAATTATTACTAGCTTACACGTATATGCAACTAAGTATCATCATGCTTACCAATACAATAACTTTACACAACAGTTGGTGGAAGAACCAGGTGGGAATTTTTTTGATCGAAACTTAGCCACTAAGCGATGTTTATTTGAATGTACAGAAATTAAGTTATCCTAACAGCTGCATGGAGTAAACATCCATAATGTCATTTGTAAGAGACTGTCAAGAAAGATTATGAATAGTTTGTCCAACTTCAGCAAGGTTGTCAAAGGTTGATGGCCATGTGTGCTGCACTCAGCATAAACAGCAAGATATACTTGGAAACAACTGCGGCACTTGCCAAACCTTTAAAATATACTATCACATTAAACACAGGTAATACAACTACGAATCATTTATCAATGGACTGTCAACGATAAAATGAAGTAAAATCATGCTATAACTGACCAAGCACACAGTTAAATACAGTATTACAAAATGTAAGTACAGTACATCCCCATCAGCTGATAGCAGGCAAACATGCCATGATGTTGGTAACTATGCAGATAGAACATATTCGTGATTTAAACAGTGTATGCCACGCAAAATTTTGCCTTTAGTTACTGCACTGTAAGTTTTTAATCACAGCACTATGACACTCTGCCTTTATTTAGACTTAAGCGCAATTCTGAGATGTCAAAGCACCTACTTCATCATCTTGCAATATCTGTATTTTGGCTGGGAAACTGTTAACTTGTACTCAGCTGCATCATGTTTTCTAAACAGTTTACAGTCAGACTGAGAACTTGTTAGAACCTGATTGGACTGAAACAAGCTTTTTTTTTATCTATTCACATATTTGGCTCAGAAAAATGAGTAGTAGTTCATCAGTATAATCCCCACATATCTGTATTGTTGCTAAAAAAGTTTTATTCACATCATAACTTGTGTTTGTCATTCAGTGACTCATCAATGTCACTTATAAATGTTAGTGTTTTACTTTTCAACGACTATGCATATTGTAATGTCATATAATGGTAATGCACATGACTTTAACAGCACAATAACTGTGCTCAAACTGTGACAGTTTGACACACACAAATCATCTTAAAAATGAAGTATGATTGTCTTCACATTTATAACTTCTCTGAGCCATGACACGGATGAGCTATGCTAAACCCTATGGTTCAGCGTCACAGCGTTGACTTTGCAAGACTTAGCAGACAAAAATTGTAGTTGCTAGTTCGTTGTTATATATCTGGGTTTACAAAGGTATCGGTATCAATAATAATGTTTTTTGGTGAATTCAGTATTGATGCAAAGTGCTTTTTCACATCACTGTAACACCTTCATTTCTGGTTACTGTCCCCACCATGGATGGAAGCATGGAATTCTTGTTTCCTTTTGTGATGTTTTGCTATAATGTTTTGGAAGTGGTTTGTGCTTTGTGACACAACAGGCATTCAATGTGTATTTCAAATCTTTGTGCCTTCCATTTTGTCAAACAATGGTCCCTAGGAAGACCTGGCTGTTCATATATTCACAGGGTCATGATTTTTCACACTTAAAAAACCTTCAAAATTGAGCACTATGCCAGTGTTTCAGGATAAGTCAATGGCTTGATATGGAAAAGTGACAATGAATCCTGGTAATGTGCATATCATGGGTTCAAAAATATGTTGAAGCTATAGTGGCTGTATGATGCTTTAAGGAGCATTAGTGCACATTAACGCAAGAAATGTTTCATATACGCAGACTGAATATTACAATTTATTGCCATCTAGATCATGATCAGCAGACAAAAAAAGCAACATACTTGAAAGAGTTCTTGGGCTTTTTGGGAAATCTCTTGCACTGTATCTTGTCCAGCTTGATATAGGGACAAAAGGTTCAAGTCTGCACTCCCAGGCATTTTTTGCCTATTTACATCGTGGCTTGCCATTAGCCAAAAACTTTTTTAAGAATTGTGATGCAAACATAAGCTTAAAGTGAGGTTCAGTGTAAAAAGAACACATAAAATATTAAGAACATACTTTCACAGAAATAATAATACTGTATAGGTTAATTACAAAGCAAGCAATTATTTAAAATTTCCATTGTACACACAAAAAGCATGACCTGTATACTGGTGAATTACACACTTGGCTCAAATAAGGATTCTGACAAAAGACAACTGTGCCTATGTTAATACAATGTTAAGAATCAAAGATCAAGATTAAAAGTTCGGCAAGATCAAAACACGACTTTGCAGTGATTTTTACAACCATCAATTGCATGAGCAGATCGCGACTTTTTTGAACTGCTTAGCAGTCAATAATGGAATTTGGACTGTACTGTTAGTTACTAAGTTAGGTAATAATAATAATTTGTTTGACCCATTTCACATTGATATTGCACTGTGAAACACAAAACTAAAGGGTCTGCTATGATCTGATGAAATGTGCCTTGCAAACAAGCAACATTTACTTGAAGGCTTAGTACATAAAACAATTCTTATGTTTTTTGTATTTTCTTGGTGACAAAAATCTATTCTGCATGCTCAATGTCAAATTATGGTTTTTGTCACATACAGTGTTGCCAGATTCCAAAAACTTTATAGCCAAACTTACAAAAAATTAGCCAAAATTGGCAAAAACCTAATAGCCAAAAATAACCAACTCTGAAAACTACCAAAAAAAGGTTAAACCTAAACCTAACCCTAATCTTAACCCTAACCTAACGCTAACCTATCCCTAACCTAACGCTAACCTATCCCTAACCTAACTAACCCTAAGCTAACCTAACCCTAACCTAAGGCTAACTTAACCCCAACCTAACCCTAAGCTAAGCTAACCCCAGCATTAACCTGTATTGGTAACACGTAAGCCTGGAAAAACGTAAAGAAAAAAAAGTAAAGTCGGCAAGGTGAGAGTTGAGCCAAAAACCATTGGCATAAGTGGCCATAGCGCATAACCTTTACACTAAGAAAACCATGCCGTTTGAATGACAAATTCACACTTTTACTTGAATTGTGTCAGGCCAGGCGTATCCGTAGTCGCTTCCTAAATTTTTTAACCTATAGCCTACCCTAAACCCTAACCATTTACCTTAACCACAAACCCTAACCATTAACACTAAACGCTAATAAACCCTAACCTTTGACACTAACCCTAAACCCTAACCAAACACTAACACAAAACCCTAATCCGAAATGCTAAACCTAACCCTAGTTGAAAAGCACTTGTCTGCTTTTCGAAATGTACATCACAAGGGGTCCAACAAGTTTGACTTGCGATCTTGTGAAAGTACATCAAAAGAAGAACCAAATACAACAATGGTATAACTCGAACTGATGATTGTCAAGTCCAGTGGTGCCACAAGCTTCTCTGCAAAAATCACTACATTAGATTCACGAAAAAATTCACTAGATTTGAAAAAAAATCACTATCTGATTTAACATTTTTGCGTTGAAATTTGTAGCTTTACTTACTTGAAATGATTTCGTTATTTACTTTATTGCCCCAAAACCTTTACATCATTTGCAAGTTTGTTAAAATATATGGTACCATGTAAAAGGCGGAGCTTGGTGAACAGCGGAGCTTGGTTGCGGAGGTTTGATGACGTAACCGGAATCGCTAAAACCAATATTTTGCATTGAGCAATGAATTAGAAGTAAACGGTAGTAAAAATAATATATTTGCAATAGGTGATATTACACTACGGTAAAACTTTCGTCGTCATCAACACTACGATGGAGAGACTCGGGTGTATCACGAGGTAGCCTCATATCAAAAGGTTTTTCGCATTCTATTCTGAATTTGCGAAACTCTTCG
>JGI24022J15233_10005938_pt1 | contig 13110 bp, 8 predicted proteins | sample Ectturendosymbi2_FD_15233 | JGI IMG/M metagenome (IMG submission 15233)
GCTTTTTAGCACCAGAGTGGTGCCATACTGCACAAGACCCACGCTTGACATGTCAGGAAGATTTAACTATTAATGGTGTGTGCGTCTACTTTGTGAGTGAAGTTTGCAGCAGCGCAGGCTTAAAAGTTAATGTTACCAGTTCGTTTCTCCTGAAAGCTACATAATAGCTTCAGTCTTGATGAAGCAAGTGAAAAAATTTGGTAGTTGTTGTTCTAACGGTTGGAATCTGGGTTGGGGCAGGGGTTAGGTGTTAAAGAAACTTTCAAATTTAGTGCTTGAAGCTGTTGGGTTGTGGCCTGCGTGAATAGGCTATACAAGCCGTCAAACGCGGTTAGTTGAAACTTAAAAATATTTTGTTTTTATGAAAATGATATTCTGTAAGTAAACTACGTTAAGCAGAAAAAAATTACGTTTTGCAAAAAAAAAACGATGTTCTGCATGTAGATACATGGAGTTGGAAATGTATTTAAATTTTGAAATTGATATTCTGCAGGTGGTCCATATACGTAGAAAATTCTGTATTCTGTTTTAAAGGAAATTATTTGAAGTTTTTAGACTAAAAATAACATTTCTTTGAAAAAAATGTTAGAATATACTTTGTAAAATGCGCGTTTCGCGGTTGCTAATTACCGATAAACCGATTGGTGAACTAATATTAGTGACAATGTACAGTTTTTTGACAAACAAGTAACGTTAACAAATGTTTATTCTTTTATGATACTATCAGGTTACCAAAAACTAGTCAGACTTAACAGAACCATTACCATTTTTGATGGACATTTTCGTTTCAATGGTTATGTTCTTATGATTGTGTTTTGGCAAATTTCGTACGTGATATCACGTTGATGTGGTATGGCCACCAGCCACTGTTGCATTTTCAGTGTTATCTAACTTACAATAGCAATTATTTTAAATTTTGTAAAATCGTATACATTTCTACTTCTGACAGACGTCAGGTGGGAGGCGATTAGGATAAAATAAAAACTGTGAGCACAAACTAAGAAATTTGGTAAACAAAATAATAGGTTGCATTAGAAACAAAGCAGAGGTTACTCGTAGAAGATTATATACACTTACAAGAAAGCTCCTGCAACAACGTTGTGAAACGTTTGTGTGGTGGTAAAAATGCGTCAAAAATCAAGAGTGGAGATCGAGAAAAAATGGGTTCGCTTCACCATGAGTCAACCTGTTTGTACTGTATATTTGTGTGCATGAGTTTCACTGCTCTTCAGTACTTCGGTTCATGGAAGAACGCGGTTACAAGTATAGTGAAAGTAGCTGAAAAGGGCTAACTTTTTGTCAGAAACGTATCACAAAATGTTTTCATAAAGTATAATTGACATTACAAATATGATGTAGAGGCAATGTAAACTTTCAACAAAACTATCAATTTAGTATTTGCAGACGGTTTCCATAAAAATCATTAAGTGTAGCTTGAGAAAATATGCAGTTTCACTCCCATCTAATCCTGTAGGTATTTTAAAAGTTAATTATTTGTCGAAAATTGTGTATCATTTTCGTAAGTCTATTCTGTAACAGTTATATTGCCTAGCATATCGCTTTTCAATTGGTAGATCGCGGGTACGTTATGGGGTCACGGAAAGCTAAAAAAGCAAATACATTTTCAAAAAATAAAAACTCTGATTAATGCTCATCTGGTGTAAATTCGTCTTTTTACCAACACTCTGTCGTCTTTTTACCAACACTCTGTCGTCTTTTTACCAAAAATGAGATGTGGCGACGCACAAGCTCTTCCTAATTTTATTGCAGCAAAGTGATGGCTGAGCATCCATCTCTCGCCACTTGCAGGCGAGATGATCCTGCAGTACCATTCGGCACGACCTCTCTTTGTGTAAGAGACTTTTCTTCATGGTTCAGTTGAAGTCAAAGCAGAGAAACCGGATCAGCACTGACCTCGATCTGAGAGTAACTTTTTTCTATTCTCATCGCTGACCTTAAAATTCCGATCAAAGCTAAAGTACATGCCCAACTGTCTAATTTACTTCCACAAAAGACAAATTAACTTATACCGAAGAGAACTGAAATTTCCAATTCTGCGCAATATTGGTATTTAATTTTATTGTAGTAACTTTTGTACATGTAGTTTTCAGATGTATAATTTCTGACTTTGTTTCGAAAGGTTGTGGGAAATCTCCACAGCTTTTGAATGAACAGCTGTAACTTTATGATCGATGAACCCAATTTACCGTGCAAAATTTCTGCTTTAGCATTTCAGTAATTGTTGTCAACAGAATAGTATTTGAAAAAAAGCAAACGTTTTGCGTCGACTTTTTCACAAATGATTTGATGATTAAAACTGAATGCGTTTGCAGCCTTACCATTGCCGGAATGCTTCTACAACAATTTTCTATCCAAATCACTTTTTCTATTAATATCCAAACCCCAGATGACAAACAAATTTTTATCAACAACACTATGTATCAGGTTGAAACAAGATTTGAGCTGCAACAAAAACGAAAGTTTTGAACAAAGGGTGTACATTACACAAAGCACACCTTAGTTATAAAAAACTAGCTTGTATGGTGAACTATGTAAAACGCATTATATCCTTGGCCTACGTCATTCAACTGATTGCCTTCACCAAGGCGAAAGAATTTGTAATAAAAAGCAAGCGATTAAATGGGCAACGATTTTTTTCAAAACAACCCACCTGGTTCTTTTTGTTGTTTTTGAAAGAAAACGTTTTCTTTTGTTTTTTTAAAAGTAACAAGATTTTGTTCTTTTGTAACGAAAACGGGAATACCTCATTCTGAACTGTTTTATTGCATCATGCAATATCCATATTTTCAGAATAACATAAAACTTGTTATGCCCATTATGGCATTCAAAATTGAGGGTAAAGAAATCCACCCTATCTTTGTTTTCGCAAAGTGTTGTTGGTCAGTTCACTCCGCAGTGGTAAGGCTTGGCAAGCATGCGCACAGCAAACAGAGAAAAACCATTCCCACACAAACTGTGCAGTTTCACTTCAAGTTTATGTGCATGCCCGGCCAGTTCAGCATCTANATAGTGCATTTTTTCAATATATGATTTGGTATGGTCCAAAATCAGAGAAAGCTTAGATNCAGAGAAGGCAGAAAAATTGGTTAAAATATACCGATTGTGCAGAGCTGAAGAAGATAACCATTATAAGTTACTCAAACTGTTAGATTTATTCTTCTCTTTTTTTCAAATCCTTTAAATCCCGTTGCTGTTCACTTTGTTTGATTAAAAAAACTTAAGCTAAGTGTACAAGTGTCCTGCTTATTTCATTTTTTACTTCTTTGCAGATATTTCGAAGGAAAAGTGGAGTGTCTTTTTGATGAGTTTTATTGTTTTTTTTTAATTGGGTTTTTGAAAAAAACCCGGGTGGTTTTTTGGATATTTTTTTTACAACCACCCTGCCAGCCAAACACAAACTAAATCTGAAATTATAAAATGGCGAACTGATTTCCGGAAACAAGTTTTAAGTGGTTCGTTCCATGTAAACATCAGCGGACTCACCATGAGAATAAAGCATGCAGACCTAAATTATTTGCTTGTATTTATAAAAGAATGAACAGTAATCAATGTTTGTCTGCTTTTACCGTGTTTTACTTTAGTATTCCGCTTTGTTTTTAGCATTCAGTACTAAAGGTGCTTATATTATTTTTATTTATTTCTGCAGGGTTCTTAGATTTTTACTGTTTTTATTTGTTCTGCTTGCGTGTTATTACCGACGTTACAGGGTTTCCCACGGTGACAAACATGATTCTTGCATTCAATAGCTCATCAGTTCGTGTAGCTCAATTGGCATTGGTCTTGATTGACCACCTCCATGTGTGATCGGTGCAAAGTTACTCACTTATATTTATTACACGCTGTATCACCCTTCTGAAAGCGATGAGTTAAATGCTGGCGAAATGCACGCCAAAAATAAATGCATTTTAGTTCACGAGAACAGCTTCTTTTTTGTATTTCGTATATCTGGTGTCTGTATTCAATGATATGCACAACTTATTTTGCTAACACACACTGATATTCCCTACATATGTTTTCATACTTGAAGTATCCTTGGCAAAATAGTGGAAAATAAAACAATTGGTATCATTTTGAATGTTTTCTCCGAAAGTGAAGGATGTCTTGAAAGTTTTGAAGAAAGTAATGACTTCTTTTACCTGGTAAATGATTCTGCTCCAAACACTGCCACACCTACTCAAGAAATCTTACTGCAAAGAAGCTGCGTTTTCGGTGCGAGTATGCGATGAAGATAAAAAAATATTTTTTTTGTTTTGAGTATAAAGCAACAAAAGTTTTCATTGAGTATGGGAATCGTCTCATTGACAACAATGACTTAAGATCACATAAAGAAATGCTGCCCGAAAGAGCTTTTAGTCCTTTGCGTGAAATTCCACGAACATTGAGATAAACATGGTTGTTTTAAATGTAAAACAATGTCAACGAACGCTCAGCAAGCTTCATGCAGTGAAGAAGATTTTGATTGCTAACACTTTCGATTCTTAAAAAATGTTTTTGTGAAGAATTAATAGGGAAAACTAACATCACAATATCATGAAATATGCAACATGAATAGTAACCCTTTGGCATTTTGCTCAATGGAGGTTCATTTGAATTGGCAATTGGTCTAAAGTACTAATCTTCTTTAATATGTAATTTTGAAGAGAGAACGTGCGATAAACAAAAGCCGTCGTCACATTGCAATGAATGTTGCACAATTCCAGATTAAACATTTGAAGCAACAGTTGTCAAGTCACAGCGGTGACGCGCATAAGCGAATCATATCGCAATTTATTTGCACAAGAAAACTATTTTCATGTATTTCAACACATCTTCAGACCTGCGCAGTCAGTATAAAAGTTACTAGCCAGTGATGGCATTGAAACAATTTTAGAAAAACCACGTACAGTTCCTGTAAGCAATTAGCATTACCAACTTTGAAGTAGTTGCATACTTGCCAATGGAGGTTGGTACCTTATTAAAAGTCGATAAAGCTTTGCCTCCCGAACATTTCCATTTGATATTGCATCTTCGTTTGTATAGTTTGTCTCGCAATAAACTGTACCGAACGTCTGGTTTGTTGCAGACATTTGTTTTTCTATTACGTTTGAACAACTTTTGCACAACAACCAACGGCAGCAAACAATTGTACCGTTTGCTTCTGCCTGGAATAGAGTCTTGAACGATGGTAAGTCTGGTCCTTTTCGAACGTGACTTATTTATAATAAATCGGCGATACTTCTTGTTAATCACAAATCGAGCTACTTCCAAACATGACCTGTTTTTATTTATCAAACGACCAAGTCTTCTCAAAATTGTTGTTTCTTTTTTTAAATGGACTCCGGGAGTAACCGTAGTAGTGACCACTGAGCCTATTTGTTTATGGTTAAGTATTTTGCTATCCGGTGTTCCAGTATCACCAAAACCTTGCTTGCTTTTCGTGAGGTCACAGATTGCTTGTTCGCATGAGTCATCAAATTTAGTGCTGACCACAGGATGCAACGTTTCATTGTCCTGTACATGCTGTTGTTTCTGTTGTTGTGCAGTCTCGAAGTGCGTTTCCAAAGCGATAATTTTTGCAGCAATATTGCCAATTGCTGAAAATGCATCAAGCAACGAAGATTTCAATTCGCGTAAAGTATTTTCAGTGATGGTTTGCATGCTTCGTTTCGAATTCCAATCTTTCAGCAAAAAAAGCTGGAATGAACTAACTACCTATTTAAAGCCAGCGCTTCATGTTTCAACTTCTATAATGTACATTACATGAACGTAAGAAATAAAAGTCACAAAACGATAGTTGCTTACGCAATGTCACAAGTGTATTAAAAATGTGGATACAAACAAATGAAAGCATATATACTACTGCTGAGCACTTAGAAAGAATTGTTGCAACTCAACTCTGCTATTAAAAATACAGCGCTATGATCGTAATTCAGGTTAAAAAAATTTGCAAATACTTCCAGACATGGCTGGTTTGCAATCTCTCCCGTTTCCTGTTTCAGGAAACTATTTGCGACGAACAGAGAACTGCTACTACTGTGCAGTGGAACTCAAAGTTTATATCAATTTTCTGTCGATGTTTTTTGGGGCGAGAAATATTTTATTGGAAAGCGTTGCCTTCAGATTTTCTTAAAACCAAATTTCATGAATTTATAGGCAAGGTGACTATATTATGATGTTACCAAAATCTTGCTGCTACGACTACACAGAGGTTTGATCTATAGATTAATCTGGTTAAAAGTAAACACGTAACCAGCAATCACTAGACACAGAAAAGAACTGACGGTTTACTACTCGTGGTTAAAGTTGTAGAAAGTTATAATTTTCTTTCAAACCTTGCGATACCTTAACTTTCTTTAGCAGTGATGAATGCCTTTGCGTTCTATAAGGAACCGATGTCTTATGTAAATGTCGAAAAAATGTACTTTTGATATATTTGCTAATGTCGCTCAAGGGATATTTGCTTTGTTGAATCACTCGTGAGTCGCATTTACGCTTTGTGGTCGATTTGACGCGCTGCCGGTGAAGTGTCGTTACTTGCGTTGTTGAGCAAAATCATTCCAGGCCTTTTTCGTCACAGCGAGGAGCTTGAAATGTCATGTTTGCTTTTAGGCTGAACCGCAGTTACTCTTCACCATCACAAAGGATACAGGTTTACATTCAAAGGCATGAATACGACCATCGTGCTCTGTTCAAGTAACATTTTCACAACCAGTTGCAATTTCAACTGGACATATGGAACATAAACGCATAATTTCCCTACTCATTTAAAGCAGCTGAAAGACAGTTATGTACCGCAATTGTGAGCTACTTTTTCGGAAGGCTACTTTGATTGATATTTACTGCGACGTATATATAAGCTATTACGTTTAGTGGTTGTACCATATTTTCCACTTTTCACAGATCACACTTTCCATTTAGTTAGGATGCTACGTAGTACAAACGTAACCTGGACCAATGTGAATAGAGCATGGGCAGTACTTCATAGTAATTCTTGTTACTGGATTCCGGGATTTCTGGCCATGTCTATTTTAAGTTCTCTTGTTTAGGGAAGAAGAATAAAAAGATGAAAAATGAATTGCTCCCGCTGATGTCAGGAAAAGGCACTTTGAAATATTTTGAAAAATCATGAAAATGATGCTAAAATGACCCTGGTTCAATAGAGTAGGCTAATTTCAAATTTGAAAGTAAAATAACTAATCTCTACACGGGTGAAGAGTTTGAATCAATTTAATAGGAAATCGATTACACGTAACTCTACGCATCCTCAGTCCATGTTGCACAAGCAACGCTTACGGGTGAAATGCTGAAAGGCTAGAGCAGAGAAAGCAAACAAACTCACAACTAAATCAGAACACAAGTTTCGACGAATAGAAAACTTGAAAATATGCCCATCCCAAAGAATTACTTAACTTCCACTGCAATACTGAAAGTATCTGACGCCGAAAGTCGAGCAATGCAACAGCCAACAACGTCGTCGTAATGACTCACAGAGCGCTGGTACAGCGCGTAAGATCGGTGGCTGACGGCAGGGTCTCCAAACTTTTTTGTCAGGGGCCACATAAACTATTATACAATGGTTCGAGGGCCGGACATCTTACGTCCTGTGATTGTTTCGGCATATGTCGCATTCTGCAAGTTCAACAAATTTTTCGTAAATATATTATTTTTTAATTATTGGCAAAATGTCTTCGCGGTGGAATGAGATAGCTTCGCGGGCCGGATGAAATGGCTTCGCAGGCCGGATTTGGTCCGCGGGCCGTAGTTTGGAGACCCTGGTTTACGGGAGGCCGGTAGCTAAACTCTAGGAGTCTAGCGAGTGCTATAAGAATTGAAAGCTGAAATCGGTATCTATCGGGTAACACGAGTTTTTTTTTTAATGCTGAACGCTGTGGGAGATATAAGACAAACTCGTTCACTGGGTGGTGAAATATGTCAGATCACGCGAAAGCAGCAACACAATAAAAGTGCAGGAGTCATTTCAGGGGCAGTCATCCTTTGAATATCAGTTTTTGCGTCAAGCTCATGATGCCATTTGTCTTCTACGTATTGAGAGAGAGAGAGTGAAAGTCTAGTACTTTTACAAAAATATCAATGTAAGCTTCATGTAACGTGTTTTTTTGCTGTGCCATGGGTCACCATGGGCACAATTATGTTGTGAAATGCGGAGGAAGCTTAGTGTGAAACCAATATAGTTACCGGTTTGATGCAGTGGTGAAGTTTTATAAATAGTCTACAGATTCCCAGTCTTTTTTCTAGAATTGTTTTGAAAGCAACACTAATCACGCTTTGTTTTATCCTTACATTTGATTTACAAATTAATATACTTAAGTTTGTTCTGGACACGGCACTGTCGTTCAGCTTGCTTGCACTAATGTCGTGTATTTGGATACAAACAAGCACAGCAATATAGTAGAACATATCAATTGGGTTTTATCACAGCTGTCAGTTGTAGTGCACAAAATACTGAATTACATTGGTCGCAAGTGCACATCACTCTTATAGTAGAACACATCAATTATGACGCATTTTACAAGACTCGTGGGTTACAGCGCTATTTGATGTTTTGTTCATGTTGCTTAACGTTACAGAGATGATAAATATATTGTTTGACACATTTCCGTTTCATGAAAAGGTACAACTTTTTATAATACTACTGGGCATCACGCATGCAGCCCCACCCAAGAGATTGACAAAGGTTTTCATGATAAAAGTGCACCGATCGCAAGACGTGCTCTCCGATGTATAAGTTGCGGGATTAATGACCAAATTGTAAAGAGGTTACTCTTGTAGGGCGCAAATGGCCACAACGTTCAATTTTCATGGACAGCAAGGTTTCAGACGCATAGGAGAACTTGAAGATCTTGCTCTGAGTGGTAGAATCCCAGGAAAACGTGTAAGTGGTGCCCAGCGTTTTACTGTTGTGAATAACTTCAAACTTTTATGTAAATATCCTGGGAAATTGTGTGAGACTGCATGTAGTGGAACACACTGGGAAAACATCATAGTGCACCAACGGCTGAATCAGTCATGATCAAGGCTACCATCGATCTAGAAGCAAAAATAAGGACGGCTCAGGAAAATTTGATTATATTGCCTGAAGAGAAAACAATTGTTTCTGTTTGCACGACCAACGTCAGATCATATCTTTGCCTATCTATTTTCAGGAGCTATTTGCTTCAGTAAAGTTTTATTCTCGACTTCCTTCTTGTAATCGTCACAGAAAATGTTTATTTCGTCTGCTTATTTCTTGAATCAATTAAATGCTAAACCTTCGCTATAAAATCAGCTTTCCTAAGAATCCTAACCAGAGTGGACAACTTACAGTGCTAACAATACGCGGTAGCGCGTTATGTCTCTGTGCTGCAAGATTGTACTACTGCATGACATCAAAAAAACTTTGATTACAAAATGTTTACGATGAGATAGAAATGGATTTGTATGTCTATCAGGTATTGCTTATTTTAAATTGTTAGGCTGCAGAAAATAAGAAAAAATAAGGACGCAAGTTTCAAATAAGGACATTTCTTAGAAATAAGGACAGCTGTATTTTCCAAGATGTAGTAGTGCAAAATAAGGACAAATCTTAGAAATAAGGACGGTATGGTAGCTCGATCATGACTCATGATACTGAAAGAGAGAGAGAGAGATTTATGAAAGAACAATGCGATGGGGTTTCACCAGGTTGCTTTTTAGACGACCTTAATGCAATTGCAATTATGCAATGTATTTATTTTCGCTATGTTGGAAACCGCTACCATAGGCGAGGCTATCAATCAACTGATGATCGTCACACTACATCAAAATCAGCAATCTATCAAAACCGACACTTAAAAGCTCTAGTTTCTCTGTAGGCTTTCGAGGAATCAGCCTACGTGGCTCTGCTTTCATCTTTTTGCNATGACTCAAACTTGCACATATCTGTAGTCAAGTAACTTCACTCCACAGGTGCGTCAAAAATCGCTAGCTTATTCCAACGCCTTNACCGAAGTGTGGCTCAAAGATTAACAGTGTAGCTAATTTTCGAGGAAACGGAGTCGCCAAACTGTTCCATTCCGAACAAATNATGGCTGTACTGTGGTTTCTCACAGTGCAGCTGTTAAACTGTGATTGTTTCGAAACAATGACCTTCTTACAATACACCACNCCANTTGAATTGNCGGACAGAAGCAGTTAACAATCTTTCGCGGTCTCTAGAAGCTTGCAAAATGCTAAAATCCATTTTTTATGGAAGTNAAAATTTATAAAAATATCAGATTCAGTGATACTGTGCCACACCAAANTCTGTTTCAACTTTAACTTGCCTATTTGTAACACCTAGCATGAAAATCTCTTCACACAAAATGTGACAAACGTCACTTTTATTTTTGAAACCTCTCCAAATGCAAAACCTAAAGAGAAAAATGTGGGGGCCATGGCATGTTATATCCCCACCGTCTGTAAAAGTGAAAAGGACACGTCCACCAAATCGCGCCCATAGATCGATGCTAGAAACAGTGATAACGCTCTCTGATCGGCGAATCGATCTTAATTCTCAACGTTTATTTGTTCCAAATTACTGTACTCTGCAACAGTCATCAAAAGACACTTTTTGAAACATGGCAGAGAGCGTTATTACTGTTTGTAGGGTCGGTATTCAACTAAGATTGTTGCCTGGCAAGCTGGCAATGCACAGCATGCTCCTTTCTAATGCTTTCAGAATTCGTAATCCACAAAAACTGTCTGTTAACTCCGTAAAGTGAAAAGACCACCTCAAGGCCTAATCAAACTATGCACTTACCTACAAAGCCAGGCATTGCCAAGAATTTGTCAAACCGCAAACACCTTAACCAAAAATCTTTCAAGCATGAACCCGTTCCGTGAAACGACACGTTTCTTTTTATGAGCTCACAACAAACACCTTTGACAGCGACAACCGTGACCGTCCTGGAGCGCACTTCACCTGCTGACCAGCAAAGACTATCTGAGGTATCGACTTACAAGTAATATCTCAACTACGGGATTCAAAGGTCCCAGTCATGCTGAAACAACCTGAACTGAACCTAAACGTACGGAAACCCACTCTGAAAGTGCTAATCCGTCCTTCAAAATGTAATCAACCGGTTACTTTACAATAATTTAGAAAGAATATCACATTTTATATGACATCATGACTTCAAGTCGTGTCACCTCAATATTGCCAGCCTCTACTGGATTTTCAGACATTTGACTTGCATGTCGCAATCATATCTTAGTTGGTGTCTGCTGCGGCAGAACAAAATGTTGCTTCACGCGAGGACGCAGCATTTTTTGAATTACAAATAGGAACACTTCGGTATAACTGCCATCGCCAACAATAACTTCATTCTGTATTTCCAACGCAATATCCATTTCCAACGCAACAAAAGTGTTTTTTCTAAGAACTTATAAAACACTGAAACCCAGCAGCCACATTTATTGCCTCTCACTTTTGACAATTTCGTATTTTTTCTTCCTTATAATTAAAAAAAAATATAACGTTTAATAAAGTCACAATTTAAATGAATAGAAAACGAAATAGCCTAAGCATTTTTTACCGTTTTTGCCACTTTTCATTAGTTTACAGCTGATACTACAAGTTATGTTTCACGCACAGCAATTCTTATTGCGTTTGGCTCAAACTGAGATTGCTCTGTACTCACCAAGATTGTTAATATTTTCTCGGATGGAAGATATTTGAAACAAAAATCAAATACTGTGCAATGAGCATTTGTTTCGAAACTGATTGCACTGGTAAGTATTAAAAAGAAAGTATTCAAGTATTCACAGAGAAAGGCTTGATGTATTCATCTAGAAAGTGATGAAGGAATGGCAAATTGTGCAGAATAATTAATCGAACTTTTACTTATAATGCAAACCTAAAAACATCTTTCTTACAATTGCATTTGACTGCATGACAAAATACAAGGACAGCTACTGCATTGCGACAAACAAATCAAAAACCATCAACATTAATGATATCACGACGCCTGACTGGATTATACCAAAATAAACTGCATCTGCAACCAGGGAAGCGAAAAACCGTGAGATTGTCGAGCGGGAGTTGCCCAGCAGCTTTATAATATGTCACTTATAATGGAGTAATTTGAACAAAGAAAACAAAGCAACAAACACGCACTGACGGAATCACATGGTGATGATTCAATACAAAGCGTCAACAGACTGCAAGAGCAGGATTGCATACGTAAGGTTATTAGACGCACTCCAGGGACTGGGAGCGCCTTTAAAATTAAATGCTAAACGCTGTTAAAGGGGAGTAGCTTTATGGTTGGAGAAATTGTTCAAAACAAGGCAAAGCTCAATGGCGAAATCATTGAATGATGCAATAGGGTACGCGATTTATTACACGCAAGGGAGAATCATGGTTTGGATAATAATTTCACCGTTACGTTTGTTGAGACGTTTATCTTCACAGGTATCCAGAGGTTGACACTGGGATGTTCTACAAAAGTAACAGCGTAGTGTGAGGTTTATCGGCAGGTGGTTTATTTATGATGTGATGGAACTCCGAATAGTGATGCGATAAAGGTATTCGCTCGCAGACATCCTTATTATCAGGTTTGTTTCTATCACTGCGGTGCGATGACCAGCTCGTGGAAACCTTTTGCTGTTTGTCAAATACACACTGTTCATGACATATCACACAAGCCACTACATAAATAGGCTACCATAGTTTACGCATGTCATGTTTTGATTCATTACGAAAGTTTCAATTTTTTCATTATTCTTTTAAACGTTTGGAACCATGGATTTATTTTGTTTTCCATGACAACCGCAAAGTGCACAGCGGTTGCAAGGCCCTGACGAACCTTCAGTTTGTTTTTGTCTCACTTAAAGCAACGTTCTTGTAGTTGTCATCATTTATCTTTGTAGCAACATTCATTTGAAAACTAGCATATGATTAAATTTCATTTTTTATTGGAAATAGGTCTATTAATCACGTTTTGGGCAAAGCTCAGTTGAGTGCCACAGTCGTCGTCGTTTGAGCATGTTGTTACCATCCACTGCTTGGACGCACTAGATCTCGGGGCAGGTGTTGAGCAGCCAATCTATTGTCTCATCGTCCGCAACCGTTAGGCTGTTAAGTCCATGGGG
>JGI24022J15233_10005941_pt1 | contig 13109 bp, 9 predicted proteins | sample Ectturendosymbi2_FD_15233 | JGI IMG/M metagenome (IMG submission 15233)
TAGAAATAATATCGACAAAATACTGCCAAAATTCTGCAACGTTTTTTTCAGTGAACGATTTACTTTATCACTGGACCCAATACTAATTGTGTTGCTTAAACTTATGATATTTAGGCAAAAAAGTGGGGGGGCCTAGGCCCATGCGCCCCCCCCATTTCCGCCACCTATGGTTGTGTGGTGGTTGTGTTTGCAAATCCCCCCTATTAAAAACTTTCTGGCGACCGTTCTGGATGTAGTTCTAACAAAAAGGTGTGGGAACGCACCCAAAGAAATAGCGATTATAAATCAACTTCAAATCCATTTTGAAGCAAAATGTTAAAATGGTGTCGGTGGTAAATGGTGTCTGTGGTAAATGGTGTCGGTGGTAAAATAATGTCGGTTAAAATCGGTTTAAATGGTGGTAAAATTGGAGTGCCACGATAAATGTTAAAAATAGAACCAAATATCATTTACAAAATAAACCAAACAGTTCATTTTACAGATTTTCCAACTTTTCCGAAAATCCCTAAAAATCCCCATATCCCTGAAAAGGGTCAAAAGTTCCAATCTAGGGACAAAATCCCTAAAAGTGAGAGCACTATGCTCAAGCCTGAGATACGTTTATAAAAGTAACAATTTGTGATTGTAGATTCAGTATTTAATCAGATATTAATAAATGTTGCAAGCTCACTGTTTCAACCAACAAAACTTTTTTTTTCAACTCACAACTGCCTTTTGCATTCTTTGCTATTCACATTTTGTTACAAGTTCCGCAGTTTCAAAAACATTACAAATGGTAGGCGTCTGATAAGTGGTGTGTATGTTTGTGTAGTGACATGCAGAAGACACCCATGGAATTCGTTTGCACAAACAACTTACGCTGTGTTGCTGTTTCAGGATTCAGCGAAGCAATTTCTCGCTGACAACCTTTGCTCAGTTTTTAAATTTGAGGACTCTGCTTGGTCGATTTCCCCTCAACTCGCGTCGGATATTTTGCAAGATCCACAAACACACAAAAGGGGAGAGGTAATCAAGCCTTATTTATTAAATGTCATCTTTACTGATAAGATATTTCCTCTATACCTGTTAAATTCTGTAAACTTGAAAACGAAAAGTTCCGAATACTTTCAGGACCTTTGCAACCTTGTTATCATTCTTGTCATTCCATGGTGAGTGCTGTGGAGTCCAGCATAGATCATACTACTTTTTACAAACTTTATTCCATCTACTTAATTCTGAAGAACTGATTTTTTCTACTTTGACAAATCCTTGACCACATTTGAGAACCTTTAAAAAATTGTTGTGTCACTCCAGCGAGTTTAAGGTACTAAATAATAAATGGGTTGATATGTGTTTTTATGAAAACCAGTGCAATACATTGCAGGAAAGTGTGTCGCTGGCGCTGTTGACTTGGCTTGAAACGGATGTTGAAGAACGAAAACAGCACGCAGGTCGTCTGTTGAATCACGTGATATGGCGACGTCTGCCCGCTCCATTCCTTCTCAAGGTTTTGCTGCGACATCCGATTATAACAACTGACAGTGCTATCAAACAATTAGTTTTGGACCACGTAAGAAGGTCCTACGATGACCAAGACCGTGGTATGGAGCTGATGTCTTCGGTGTTAGATGGAGACCCTGGAGAGAACACGGTCATGCGTGGAAATCAATTGTTGGGTAGCTACAGCAACGTTACTCCAAATTACAGGAACTTTAGACCACGCAACACACCGCATCAAGCTATACTGCTGGTGGGCGGTTTGACTTTAGGCGAGGCAGAACGCGGTGATACGACTCAGCCTAACGTCATGTGTTATCATCCGATGCAACGCGTATGGAAAAATCGATCTTCGTGGCCTGAGAGAGGTCTACGAGGTTTTTCAGTTGCCAAGTATGATGGCGGAGTAGCAGTCACAGGTAATACAAGCAAGGTTATCTGCAGCGAAGTTAGAAGTCACAGCGAAAAAGTTAACTATTGGTTAATTGTACCATTTTACAAATTTCAGCCGCATTTGATGGATTCCAAAACATTTCTCACATCAAGGATTTTGGCCAGACTTTGAGTATTTTTCGTAATGTATGGCATTTCAAATGTTTTATCTACTTTCGTTATCATAACTGAGTTCACGAGGTGTTTGAAAGATCTGTTTCTACTCCACACGAAAAAAAACACAGAATTTGAAAGGTGATAAGAAATGAAAACATGGCAACGCTGTATACTATTCCAATTCCTCAAGAAAAAAAATTGATTAACCGTAACATAAACTCAATTTGAGCTCCACAACCAGAACCATCAGTACAGCGCTGAAGCATTAAATGAAGCTTACGAAAAGTTTACTGATTTCATGCAGCAGGTCTGCATTGAGTCTGTTGAATGAAAAGCTAAATTTACTTGTACAGTATTTTAGAGTAAAATAATGGTTAATTGTGTAGTCATACTTCGAAGTGGCACTTCGTGTAGTAATACTTCGATCACACGGCTGTATTGTAAAGTTCATGACAGGGTAAACCCGTAACCTGTTGCATGCGCCATAAGCAGTGTGGAACAGTTGGTATTGGATCAAGCTGTGGTGGTACTTGATATTACATTAAAATTGTGCCCCTCTGTTATTCGGTATTTCTTGAAATGTTGACATGATCAAAACAAGTAAAAGGTGAGACAGATGCCGGAGAGAAAAAACATGGAAAGTTAATGAAAGCAAACAATTTGCTTTCACCAATGACAGGAAACATTCAGTGTGTTACTTGTTTCCATAATATTTGCATTAGCGGTATTGCACCAAAGTTCTAAAATTAGTAATGCAGCAGTATCGATTTTCACATAGTGACTTTTATCTGTGACATGGTTTAAGACATACCCGATCCCTTATTTATTACTTTGGGCTCACACGTGTAATCAATAACTACGAAGTAACACTCCGCAAAGATAGTTCAATGCTATGTTCAGACAAAAGAGTTGGGCTCGGGGTACAAAGTGCTTCACTGGTTAACGTAAAAATGAGTAAAGTTTTTTACCCATGCAGTCAGGGTTGTGCATCACCAAATTTTGTGGGGCCAAGAAAAATTTGTTCTGAACATATAATAAAAACAAAAATCTTTCCTCCCAAAATATATTTTGTCTCCCTAAACCCTAAAACCTAGCCACGGGCCTGCATGCAGTGTATCTAAGAAAGGTTTTGTGGCTACTTCATCGTTGAAAAGGAGTTTTGATTGGTTTTTGAAACACTTTCGAAACAATTTATACAGTTTTTACTTCACTCTAATTAGTTTCTAACAACTTCTGTTTTCATAGCAGTTTTGCACAAATACGTTTTGAATATCAGTGTTATTTCACCTCTTTACCTTTCTGCTTAAATTCCGAAAAATAAGGTTTTCATTCNGACAATGACTGTGCAAAGTAGACACTTCGTTACAAAGTGTGCAACTGAGAAATTCGTAAAACCCTAAATTTCGAGCCGCTTCTCCGAAAAGAGAGATCCCAGCTGCGATGGTTCGACCACGTGGCAAAAATGCCCAGGGAAACATTGGCGAGGCAAGTCTTGCGGGCTACACCCAAGGGAAAGTGGTCCAGAGATCGGCCAAGGACCAGGTGGCGTGATTACACCTCAGATCTTGCTTGGTCTCGTCTTGGTGTGGAGCCAGAAGAACTATCTGAGATTGCTGAAAACCGTGAGACATTTCGAGTCCTCCTAGGGATGCAGCCCCGCGACCTGCCCAGAAGAAAAGTGGATATGAAATTGAATGAACAAATAAATGAATGGAAGTGTTTGAACTTTCCAGGTGGATGCTCCACAACTGCAAAAAGTCATTTGATAATCAATCGTGCATGGTATTATGATGTCATTAATAACCGCTGGGCTCAACTTCCGGACATGCAAAAAGCAAGGTTGGAATACATCTGAGATTGTTGTTGTGTGTTCGTTTCCATATTCAGTGATGCCAATGTCATTTTCGTTCAATAAACCGATATGTGTTGTGAAGTATGCTTCTTACCCTGACATTTGCGGTGCATCTGCGTTAGGATACTTTTGTGGGGTGTTGCGTGTTACGAATCTTAAATGTTTTTCAGGTCATTCCACAGAACTTGTGAACTCAACAGTCTTTTGTATTCTGTCGGGGGATCCGCGGTCAATGTTTTAGAAGCTGAATTTTACGACAAATGTAAAGGCTTATGGACATGTGTGAAACAATCAGCACCAAGGTAAGAGTTTGGAAAAAGAACGGCCGATGTTAAATACGACTAAAATAAGGTGAAGCATTGCAGGATGATGGCCAATTTTACTGCAAACGCATGTAATTCAAAGTTGATTCTTCTTGGAAGCGGCTTGCCATCTACCGTGTTCATTCAATGCTACAACCCGGCTGTGGACACATGGACAGTATTGAGATCCCCGAATGTTCCAAGACATCTATCTGCACCCGTTTCAGTGGCATCAGTCGATGAAAACATAATATACGTTGGAGGAGACAATACAAAAAAGGTGCCGTCTGTGTTGTAAATAAGTTGAAATAAACTGCTTATGTTCAAACCATCGGTTATACTTATAACAAGATGTTTATACTCAACACACGAAAATGTCACGTAAAAATAACACGAACACGTTTTTGTAAATCTTCCTGGCAATCGATGATATTTCCGCAAGTGGTAATCGTTTTCCCGAATATTCTATCATTGATAAAATTGAGATGTTCGGAACTTCTTTACAGGGAGTATTTGATCTGCGCAAAAACAAAAGCACAGGCCGTGATGCAAGACTGCAAAAACAAAAGTAGTACAGAGATTTTGATATTACGTGTGCCAACAGCTTCCCTGCACATGCTTAAGTCAGTTAGTCAGTGGTTCTCAAACTTTTTGTCGTTGTGGGCCCCTGTCTCTGCACACAAAACCACCGCGCGGACCCCTTCATTTTTTGGATTNAAAAATTTGATTTGGACGCTTCTTAGCGTCAGCAATTCAACCGGCCCGCCAATAAGCAAATCTAAGGCTTCGCGCTGCCGCCAATTGCCGTCACCAAAATCAAATGAAAGGTCAGTCATCTCGCAATATGAACATGTCAGGCTGCACACGTGGTGTGATGAAGCTGAGTAATGGCCCGAATGTGCGGATAAAAACTAGCGGGTCTTCTTGACTGGATTTTGGTTTACGGACCCCCTAGAACACATACATGAATCCCTAAGGTCAGGGGTTCTCGGACCCCAAGTTAAGACCCCTACTGTAAATCGAATAGCACAGGGCCGAGGCAGATGTTGTTAACATGCGTTAACCACAGTGCTCCGTATGATTGCTTACATTCCGTATTTGCAGATGCACGTGTATCACCCCAACACAAACACATGGACGCGAACAGCTGATATGAACAACTTGCACGCGAACGGCAACCTGGTTTTAGTCGGTGGCGAAGTTTTTTTGACTGGTGGTCACTGGGAAGACGACGGATATTTGGACGAAATGGAAAGCTACGATGCCGAGAAAGACACATGGACGTCGCACGGGCCGTTGCCCTATTTGTGGCTTTACCACGAAGGAGCAATGGTTTACGTCAACGACTAAACCGTAAACGAAGCGAGCGCAGTATCAGATTTTCGTGAGTTGAAGTTTACCGCTGACAGCTGGTGTTGGCTTGGACCAGGGGTCTCCATCTTTTTTGTTAGACGGCCACATAAGCTATTTCACAACAGTTCGAGGGCCGGGCATCTTACGTAATATGATTGTTTCGGGATATGTTACCTTCCACCAAATCAATAAATNTTACGTAAATATATTAGTCTTTCATTATTAACAAAATGACTCCGCGGGCCGTAGTTTGGCGACCCCTGGTTTAGATCACGTGACCTGGTCGGCATTCGGGTCAACTCAGCCCAAAGGCATGCCGTCCAGTTTAACTTGTAAACGCTTGTCTCGTGAAACAGCTCTTTCTTGTTCCGTACAGAATAAAAAACTGCAAAAAATCACGAGAAACTTCCATGCCTTGTTCAACCAAACCACTATCTAAAGTTGTTAAATTTAGGACAGGTGAAGAACAAGTCGCAATGAGCGTCCTTACCCACTATATTTAGATCCTGACGTCGGCTATCGCCTACTTATTGTCACTGGCTTCGACGTAATGCACTGCAAGAATGTGTTCTAGTGGGTCATCAAAAGTTGGCACTTCAGATGTAACGGCAGTGCTATCGATAATTCATTTACCGAATTGCCTCAGCTGGTCAACTTTTCCTGCTCTTTCCTGATGGCAGATCGAAAAACATGACGCAATCGTTCTTGTCGCATCGCGCGCCCTAGTTTCCAGCTCACTTTGTAGTTTGTAACTGTCTTATAGCAGGGGCTCAAGGATGTCTGCGAAAGTTTAAATTAGAGGAGCTGTAGAACACCTGAAGTTTTCATTTGGGAAAAGTTTTATCCCGCAAACTGCAGAACCTGCACATCACTTAAATACTTATTTGGAGAACACTTAACACCAGCGGTTACATTCAACAATTATTTTACTGACAAAAAATGTATGAACACATTGGCGCCTGTGTTATTATGAAACAAAAAAACTGACACATATCATCAATCATAACCGAAGTCACAACAATGGGAAAGCTACACACGCCGGTTTGCGCAAATGGATCAACGTCAAAAAGCGCAAACGAGCGCGTTCTCGTCCATAATGACGCGATGAAGTAGAAAAAAAAACGAAGTTCAGACTAATCCAGTCCTTCTGCAGCAGCTTCAAATTCGAGCCGTTTCTGTAATAAATGCAGTAAATATTGAACTCACTTGCAATGCGCGAGCGGACAGGCACGAGGCAAAACAATTAACATTTTTCTATCTTCACATAGTGCTATAGATGGTGCCATAGTAAAGACGCCATTGTTATCACAGTCAGAAAAAATTGCGAAATGGAATTTTCAGGCAAATGCCTTTTCCAGTGGCTGTAAATAACCAGAAAATTTGTTGGGATGTTTGCAGTTAAGTTAATAAGAATTTTTCGAACTTATTAGTTTTTTTTAATACGCTTATTTATGACGCATCCTTGTGAACACTAATTACATGAATCTTTATGACGTACACAAGTTTTCAACAAGATCAATGTTGTAATTCAAAAATACTTCGACTGGTTCCCAGCACTGCGCGCGACAAACACCACAAACACATATCACGAACCGTTTTCAAAACTTCCAGGCAGGCCTGCGCTGAGGTTGGGTGCTTCCCATCTGAAATGTACATTGTTCTGGTACATAAAAAATCTAAAATTTGTATTTGGGACGCTGGAGCGAAAATCTGATTCGCTTTCGAACTGCAACATCACTGATACGTAAGTGTTTCGGACATGCACACACGCGTTACCTGGCAACAGCAAGTGCAGGAATTATTATCACTTCCGTTGACAACAAAAATACAAACAACGTTTTTGATGTTGGTAAACGCCATCATTGACTCACTGCAGAAAATCAAAGAACCGAAACTGATGGATGATCGACACGCGCTTTAGACCAACGTTACCCACCCAGTGGGCCGCGAAGCATTTCAAAATGTTGCAATTTTCCAGTATTAACTAAATCGTTTCTTGAAAATTAGTTGGTTTCCTACTGATTTGGTTAGAGTCGAGTGTTTTCCTGTTTGATCAAAATGTTTTTGGATTCATGTTTGGTCAAAATGTTTTTGGAAAGTAGATCTGAAATATGAATCGTTATATTTTGCTATTCACGCCACTAAGCACTATGCCACAGTTTGAATCGATGGTTATTAACAAAACTTCAGCGCTTTTTCAAGCAACCAACATATTCCTGGAATAGCAAATACAGACGAAACAGATGGGGCAAACTCAAACACAAGCGATTTGCAACACAGTGTGGATATTCCGACAACAGTGAAGAGCACAACCTGCACGGCACATTACCTGTGATAAGAACGTTCGCGAAACACACCACTGCACTGGCAGCGGCTTTTTTCATGAGTTTATCTTCGGGTAGGAACTTGTCGTCGCAGGCGATCCCGGGCAGTGTTTCCTCGCAAATAAACTCACATTCGGACGACGTGTGACATAAAAGCGGCAAAAGCGAAGCGCAAAACTGCGGCAAGTCGGTCATGCGATTCCAATTCACGGGACTGAAGTTGGAGTTCGAACTGGAAGAGAGAAACATGGAGTTGTGCGCTGATACCCATGTAACATCGTAATAAGTATGTTACGTCCTCGGCCAGTAAAATCACTTTTCTGAGCTGCAAACAAACAAACAAACAAGATAGCTAGAAGAAACCTTTCTCGGCGTCCAACTGCACGAGAAATGTTTTGCATCCTGCTCGCGAGTGCATGTCTGGCCGCTGTGGAATAGGTAGTCTTGCATTTAACGACGGCGCATGTTAACGCCTGTCCGATTTTACATTACTAACTCCAGAAAGTAACTGTTCGTCTGCATCAGGTTACTCGTTTGGTCAAGGCTTTCGATACCTTGATTTGAAACAACTTACACGCATTTGTTCAGCGGCATGCATCTTCACCTATTCTATATACTGACATCCGCCAACTTAAAATGCTTGATGTCTGTTGCAAGCCTCCAACAATAACACACTATGTGCTCCTGCGTGATGAGAGACTTCGACAGGTTCTCGTGGGTTGTTTTCGGTGCTTGCTCTCTTCGAATACGCGTAGATGTATCAACAGCTCCTCTGCATTGCATAAATGCTTTGCGTATTTCTCCCGTTCTGCTATTAGCCCGCGCGATATAGGACTGAGATAAACAAACAAGCAAGTTGGAAATGAATATTAACTCCACCAGGAGGTGGCTTTTTGAAAAGCGAAGGAACTTACGCCCCGATGTTGTGAGTGAGGTCGGCCAAAACGGCCGAGGTCAGCTTTGTCGCGTACACCGCGTATGTCGAACGCGTGAGGTCTTTGCGAAGTTGCGATTCTGATTCGATGAAAGAACGAAAACGCGACCTCAGGTCTTTCCGGAATGTCTGGAAATGGTTGAAGTTTATTTCACGCAGGCAAACGGGAATGTTGTCATCAGATAGTGCAAGTTCCTTTGCTGCTACAGCAAAGCTGATGGAATTACGTGGACTGGAATTCTAGACAGCAGCTGACGTCACAGCGCCAGTTTAAAAGAAACAAGAATTTACGTTCAGAAAAATATCGAACTAAACGTTAATCGATCGCTATTGTTCTGGCGGAAATGGCTGGTTGTCGGTTAGGGGGACAAGCGGCTTTGTGCCAACCAATCGGATTTCAAGTAGATGGTTCCAGATTTAGGGATCTGTACGCACGTGCAGGACAGCACAGTCTCATTGTTGTGCAGGCACACGACAAGGCTTTATCGGTTGGTTTGTTTGTAATTATTGTTGAATTTTGGAGATAGCAGAAAATGAACGCAGCCAGAAATATTCGAAATTTATAACAATGGCCGCATGAATATATCGTAGTTCAAAAAGGCGCTGATCGTACAAACAGCTCTCAAAGCGACCTATCGGTTGCCCATTTCGGAGTCAGACATTCACAACACGAAAGGCAATCACACAAAGACTTCATCTAGCTGTTAATCCTGGCATTCAGACCGAAAACGTGCTGCGAGAGTTAGACGTGGGTTGATACACGAGTGCCACCCCAGACAGGAAAACGTGGTCCCAGCCCCTTGTGACTTACATCGCGGAAGCCATCCGGGTTTTGTCGGCTGTACCTCATGAGAGCTGGAAGGAAATCATCAAAAATTTGAAGCAGTGGCTGTGTTTTCTGCAAGTAAGAAAAAAAGTCCAACGCAATTTATAAATATGGCACAAGTTTCTACTTTGTAAGATGCTTGTGTTGCATTTCTATTCGGTGAAGTACACCGCTGCAGAAGCAACAAAAACAACAGATCGCTGGATGTGAAACACAAGTCATAATCGATGCTGAAGATATTTGCTGGTAAATGCTGAGCGATCGATCGCGACATGATCCGTTAATTTTTGCAGCAACCAAGCTTGTGCTGTGGGGTAAGTTTTGTTCAGAATAATTAAAGCTCAATACAAGTTTCAGCAAGAAGTGCTTGAAAAGCGGCATGGGTTGCATGCAGTTGCGATTCTACCTGTAGCGGCGCGGGCTGCACAATACTAGAAAATGGCTTCTTGCGTTGCAAGGCATTTACTACTTGCGCTGCGTTGTGGGTGCTGCCAATCCCAACTTTACACGAAGACGTTGACCAGCCTACACTATGCAGTGAATCTTAGCAACACAAGTTGATCCAACCTTACCTTTTCAATCCGACCCTCAATCTCCTCTGTTGCCACAGCATCAGTTGCAGCAGCGTCCAGTAGAAGGCATTCGTGCAGCTCCACAATCAAAGTTGCTACCCAACCCGCATAATCCACTGTTTTCACGCCTGCAGATATATTGCGGGTGAGCACTGGATAGAAAAACTGAGTGAGAAGCAAATGAAAAAGAAACACTGCTGAAGAAAGACCTTCGCATCAAAATACAATGAATTCTATGCTTTCGCCGCCGCCGCCACTTACCACAGTCAGTAAAGGCACATAGAAACTGGAGAACTTCGTTAAAGACAGGGGCGCCTGACTTCAACAACTTGTTCAACATCGGAAACACAAGATCGAGACACTTCCGGACCAAAGACATTCTTCCGAGCAAGACGGAATGCAGTGGTTGTTTCATCGTTTCATGAAGCGTTGCTGACGTCGTCGACAGGAGAGAAGAATTTTGATCCTGTCACACAACAATTTACATTTTCGCAGCAAAATCTCGAATGCGACTGCAGGCATTTATTAAAATCTTGGATGGGGAACCTATTTGCTATTGCGGGCCGCATGGATTGTGGGATATTTCTGGAGGGACCCCAAAATTGATTAATTTTATCTTGAAGTTCAACCTCTATCTTCCTAAGGAAAACAAGGAGAGAAAACCATGTCAAGGAGCGAAAGAAACTTCTCTTGACTCATTGTCTACGTCTTTACTTACCAGCTTATCATGGAGTATCGTTTTGTCGCGATGTTGTGTTCTTACTTGGGTAACGAAAATTCTGATGCGGGCGAAATCAAATCTTCACGCTGGCCGCATTTGGCCAGCGGGCCGTAGGTTCCCCAGTCCCGATCTAACTAATAGTTCTCCAGGACATATCACACACCTGGCACACTGCGGAGATGAAATTGCAAAAATATTTTTACTGACTGTTAGCATGACAAAATCATGTTAACTGGTTGACGATAATTTTTAGTAAGTTCTCCTTCACACGGCGGCAAGTTCTGACAAACCAACGAAGACAACGATGCGTAGCATCCAATACAAATCAATTGGAATAAGTAAAAATGCAGGTACTATCATATTCAATGGTTCTTTAACGGAGGGAGGTGCGAAGTAAGGTTAGAGGTGCCGCGAGGGCCCAAGACAACTTGAAACAAACACATATACACCTAAGGTAAAGGTTGCCATGAGGATACTTAATGGCTGCTATTTTCCCGAAATGCCCTGAAGTGTTATTTCAGAACTGTTGATACTTCAGCTAGTCGGACACATGTATGCTAATTGATTTTATATTACCAAGTAGTAATATTTTTCTTAGAGCAGTGACTCCCACAACCCCAGCCTTCGACAACGCGCGGCTTCCTTGTCATGCGTTTGGAGGCTTGTGGCATGTTTGCCGGGAAAACTGGAAGCTGGCGGCTCTTAAAACCTTGTAACGTTTTAGTTCAGGGGTTGGCAACCCACGGCACGCGTGCCACACTTGGCACGCCAAGCAATTTCCAATGGCACAGAGAAGCTCCACGTTTTGCATATCAATTTTATTATGATTCACAATAAGTATTGTAGACCTTGACTTGTGCAAAAAGACGTATGTAGTTGGTACACTGAATGATTTGGAATCTTAAATCGACACGCATTTACCAATAAGTTGCCGACCCCTGTTTTAGTTAGATCAAATTCTGCAACAAAACAGCAAGTTCTCTGATGAAACGTAGAGACCGAAAGCCAGAGCTGGGAAACCACATTGTTTGGTGCGTAAAAATAATAATTCACCACACTCTGTTGTTTTACATTTGCGGCGCACGATACTTAATGTTTGCGTTAAATCAATTTAGCGTTTGAGTTGAATAAATTTGGTGTTTCCGTTGAATCAGTTTGCAGCTGCGTCTTACTGCAGTTGCGTGTTCAATTTGTAGTAAGCGCCTGGCTAATTGTTAGTTGGCTCTTGGCTTAGCGATGGTGAACTATGTTTGCTCTGTTTAAAAAATCGCGCTGATAGAGTCCTTAGATTTTTTTCTGTTGCGAAATGTTGAACTTAGCTTCAATCGTAACAACTGTACGCGCTGATTACCTTTGGTTTCCGTTAGCAACTCCTGCATGGTCCGCGAGGTTGCAGAACCGTTTGTGCACGGAATTTATGACGTGTCAGAATTGACGCAAATTTGTAAGTACGCTTTGTTAACTCCGTAAGTGCTACTCTTTTACAGCGGGTAAAATAAGGCTGGCGCCATGACACAAATTCTAAACGACCGTTTGATGTCGGACGAACCATCATCGTGAGGCAGAAAAATGTTAATCTGCCACGACGAGAAAAACGTCAGATGTTGCAAAATTTCGCAGGACAAACATGTTGCAGCTAGGTCAGCCATGTACAACCCAAATGGCTTGCTGAGCCAAAGAGTATGTCACTATCTTAACCAGGGCCGCACATTGAATGACATGTTAATGAGGGCCGCACATTCAATGGCTTACTTTGATCTTAGCAAACTAAATTTAGCTTTGCTAATGTACCGACACAGCGTTCGATTCCTAACTATAATGGTTACAGACGTGATAAAGTGCCACTGAAGACCACCTGCATCAAAAATGCCAAATTCAAGATGATCAAAATAAGGACAGGTTGTTAGGATACAGGATACTTTTACTACATCGAAAACCTAAACTGGGCCGCACAACTTTGACTGGGCCACCATGCGGCCCGTGAGCGGCGGGTTGGACACAGCTGAGCTAGGTAGTATGAAACTTTCTTTGCTTGCTTGCTGCATTAGGCTGTACCTCAAAGATTTAACGACGCAAGCAGGAAAAGCGTCTGCCCGAAGTTTGTGATAAGCGAAGAGAGCGAACGGCCGAGAATAGCTATGTTGATGAAAAATGTCACAACTGATTTCTACGCAACAAAGAGACCTGCAAAATTTGATTT
>JGI24022J15233_10005944_pt1 | contig 13108 bp, 8 predicted proteins | sample Ectturendosymbi2_FD_15233 | JGI IMG/M metagenome (IMG submission 15233)
ATTGTGGGTTCCACAAACCCAAGGCAAGTGCGGTGACCACGTGTTACATACGTAAGGACGCGTCGGAGCGCTTTCCACGCTTCAGTAGCTTCATTGTTTTGTGCGACTTGCTGATAGGTGCGCCTGTGGCCGCACTCGCTCTTTTAGATTTTGCAGTGTCGAGGCAAGGTTGTGATTTCGGGTCACGCGTACCCGACGATATGGTTTGTGTTAGGATTGTTTCATCGCCATAACTACGCCGAGTCATGAGTTCTGAAACAAATTTTTCGTGAAGTGGGCCCAAAATCAAAGTCTCGGCGAAAAGTGGGCCGCGACAACAAAAAGGTTGAGAAGCACTGGACCAGACTAAACTTTGGCACGCAGTGCTCCCCTGGCATAAAACGTTGGTTTTTAACTTGTTGGAGAAACGGAGCCTAGAATTTTCATCGTTACATTTATCGAACGTTTCTAATTGGAAAGCCGGTATATATTCAAAACTACATGCGAAAATATCGCCAGAGGAGCCCAGTCATTTCTGTATAGGTTCCAATATGTGAAGTGAATGGACTTACTTTGCGCAATTGATATTGTACACTCCCTGTGGCCTACCTATACCGTCAATTTATCAATATATGTCATTTCTAGACATACTGTTAACTACAATCCAATTATTGCAAGTGAATGGAATCTATCTCCACCGAACGTCTAGGGCAAGGCTACTCAATTATTTTAAGAAAGGGTCCAGTTACAAATGTCGAAATTTTCCGAGGTCCGGCCACTCCCATGAAATCATGCAAATGTGACATATCTTGGATTTTTCTAACAAAAAAGCATAATATGAGTATTTAATGCGATTATATATAGATTTACAAAATCCGGTAAGTGGATACAGATATTAACAAAAGTTGTCAGCGTTATTTATTGTTCTGCTGGTGGGAGTAATGGCATTTTGTAGTTTTTAGCAGTTACCTGAATTTTTGTTCCAATGTAGTGACAGCGAGAAGAAGGCAATGGTGAAGGTTTTATTCGCCACACAGATGCGAAACTTGTTCTTTATGAACTTATTTTTTGAAAGCGCGGACTGTCAGCAGTCAGTGGCGTATCTAGATGTTTGAGCCAGGATGGAAGACGTACCTGAAAGGGGTCCACTGGCCACTGTAGGGGGGTCACTAACAACACTCAGAAAAAAAACTCAGAAATGATGGTTAATCCGGATGCGGATGGCTATACTAAAACCCTAAACCACCGAAAAATACTCGGAAAAACGCAAGAAAATTAATGAAAACCAAACGAATACAAAAACCGAAGCTGACTTTTACATTTACTGTAGCTTGATGGAGGGGACAATTCGCCCCTCCGGCAGCACCAGGTAGACCCAAACACAGTGGGAAATTTTCACTGACAATTTGTGAGGAGTGGAAAAAATTTTGGAGATACCTTCCTTTGACAAGAAGTTTTCAGGTGTGCCATCAAAAAATATTTCTTTCACTGCTATACTACATTATATTGGAATTCAATTCATTCCAGTTGAGTTTTGGCTGCGTCCACACCAGTGGTGTCAAGCGGCCGGAGCTCCGCTCCGCCACCTTCATCAGTGAATGCAGGAAATGATGGGTCGTTGCCTACAAATGTAAGCGAAGATGCCCAACAGAGCTCGGCACCTATGAAATTTCCACTATATATCTTCGGTCCACACATGTGCATGCGTCTTTTGCTTCAGTTGAGAATTCGGTAATGTCTGTCACGAAAAACAGTTTTGAGGAAAAAGCAGCAACTGTTTTCGAAAAGTAAAGTCGCCAAACTGTTCGGCAATATTGGCAATCAACTTTTCAATAAATTGAATAAATTTGGAATCTTCTTGCTTTGTTTTCCCCAATTGCCTCGGAAAATTACTAAGTTCAATTTGATGAAATGTTTGAAAATACTGAGCTTTTTCTGGAAAGGGCGAGTAGTAGTGGTCAAATCAAGAGTAGTATGTTTTTCTCCTTACAGTTTTACATTCACGTCGTTGAGGTGTTACACTGTGTCAGCCAAAAATCCAACAGTTTCCCTTTCTTTATCATTTCCTAAAAAAGCTGAAAATACCTTAGGTTTATTTCGCATTTTGTTGACTTCCCGCAAAAAATTCTTTCCTAAAGGACCAAAAATCTTCCCTTACTCAAGTATCTTTCATAAATGCGCACAAGTAAATTTGTATAATTGCATTGCTTTCGGAAAGAAAAGGTTTCACAGTTATTTTCTAGCCTTGAATCCATTTTCACCAGGATAAACATTGTAGTGACGAGATATTCTTGAACAATTATGACGAAACAATTACTTGCAACCGAATAAACATAACAAGCCCATCTCAGGCGTGCGCTGCAATATACAGCTGAACAACAGTTTGACTGACTATCACTTATACAGATAGCGAGGAGTTGTGCTTTAGAAGTACGTCCAAAGGCGAAAGATTTTGGATAAAAACTTTTGGTATAGAATACACCTTTGAGAGACTGACGAGGTCCGGCCGTCACCAACCAAAGGTCCGGATTCGGACCGCGGTCCGCCATTTGAGTAGCCCTGGTCTAGGGTTTCATCGAACCAAGGCCGTCACTGGCGTAGAATCATAACTTCCAATTAGGGACGGCGACAGTGCATTTTCAATGGGCACCACGAACCAAAATGATGTCAGTAGTTGAAATTGTTTTCCATAACCTCGTTAATTTTCATAACCTCGTTAATTTAATGTTCGGTTATATTCTGTTTTATTGTAGATTTATACCATGACCTTCATTCAACGATCGGCGATGCCAAACTATAAATCACCGCAATACGTAAAATCTGAAAACATGATGCGAAAACTTGTAAAAATGCCCTTTCTCTATGATTTGTCAAACAGTCAAGATGTAATATTAATCGCCTTCTGTCAAAGTCTTAATAAGCACTCCTACTTAAAGCAAAATAATTTAGCAGTTCGATTACTATTTGATTTTTTTAAATTTTATTTTAGGTCGGTCTACAGTCACCAAAACAACAACATAATTGGGCTTTGTTTTCCATAAATTGACACATTCATCATTGGCCTGCTGCGGACAGGCTGCTCTCCGGTGCCGGTTTGCAATCGGGGTGTCTTCAATCCTTGCTCATCGAGGCTGTAGAGCAGAGGACGGTTGTTTCGGAAATGAGTGTATAAGTGCAGTGTTGTGACATAGCAATAACCTTAACTATGGGACACAGACGTATACAAACCCTTTGTAATCGGAAAAGCAATCTCCTTGCTTTGAAACTCTACATCCACATACTGATGCAAACAACAACCAACGTGGAATTTTCATTTATATGTTTTCCTGTCTTTCAGGTTATAATTTCCACTAAAAACACAGTTTAAAATTTTTTATTTCTTATTCTGCACTCTGCAGCACATCTGGCATGAAGCGCTGGTAAGGTTTTACAGGAGTGAAGTTCTTTCTCAGCTGTTAGTAACGAGGCGTATTTGTAGTAATTCGCAAAATGCCACCGGAAACCACGAACCAATTTTGCGCAAACTGGTTTTGAATAATTTTATGGTTAAGCAAAGCGAGAGTGAAATCATAAAACCAACAAAGCAAAATCCTGTTTGAATAGGAGCTGAGTGCCGTCATACTAAGCCAAGTATACACTCTGTTAACATCAAAGTGGTGGATTCTTTGCAGAGAAAGAGCTTATGTCAACAGATACTGAAGCAAACCACCACTTGCAGTGCTCACCCAAAAATTTCTCAACACTTTTTGGACATCATACCAATACGTATATAAGTACCAACTGGGCCTTCTTACGATTTTCAGGTTCGCATTATCAAATCAGTTTAATTTTATGACAAAACTGCATTGGCTTCACTCACAATACTTCAACATTTATTATGCCAAAGAAACGAAGTTGACAATTCCAATCACGGCTGGCTTGCTGAAAGCCTGAAATGTGCTGTTCAGTGATGGATAGATATGCAAAAGATTATGAAAACGAAAGAAGTAATGCTTGCAAGATTATCGAATACACTTACAGGCAATTCTAGTTCCAGTATAAAAAAACGTGGAGCGTCCACCACATAGTACATATTCACGAGGTATACGTATGCAGCAGGGTTGCCATGTCAGCATTTTTAAAACCAGATTCCAGAAATTTGTCCTTATTTAAAGTGGTTTGGCATGAGAAAATGCTGTTTGGCATATACGTCATAGTTTGGCACGCTTTTAGCCTTTTTTAGTAGTTTTGTCAGAAAAATAACGTTGTTTGCCGGTCTGTTTTGAGTTCAAACTTCTAGACTTTTTCTGCCTGTTTGGCATTGACTGAAAGTATTTGGCATATTTTGACTAATGATTTGGCGTGCTTGTGTCATCTGAACCTGCAAAGCTAATAATATTTGTGTGGGTTCTCTGTGACTGCATTTTATATAGACATTTTGTGAAATTGTGACATATCAACCATATCAGACGCTTGTGTACCAGATTCAAAGTAAACTATGGCATGGTGCATCTTTGTATTTTCATAACCTGCATTGTATTGTTTCAAACAATTGTAGATATTTTTATTAAGCATTTTCTGTAAGAGGATATGGTACTTTCCGGAGACTATATGCAATAATTTAAGGTTATTTCCATGGCAACATTGCATTTTTGCAATTTATCATCCGAGCAATTCAAAACCGACAGTCATTGGCCTGTTTCGGCTTGTTTGGGATGATTTGAAGTTATTTGGCATTCTGCATTTGCATTACATCTGGACCTGGCAACCCTGGTATGAAGTAACAGCATTGAAGTATAGCTTCTATGGTCTCACGTCGAGCTCATTCGGAGGAAAGGCTCTTCAGCACAAGACAATACTTCCGGGAGTTTTTTCTGATTCATACTGTAACAACACTCTAGATAACTTAAAGTTGGGCTGCGTTTTTTGAAAATTTATCTAGACGCGTGTTTAATTTTTATTTCTTAAATTTGAAAAAACGCGGATGTAGTATAAAACTTTGCGACATTTCTACACCATTGCTAGCTATCTTTATTCCGTGCAAGAAATTGAGTCTGATTTGGAAATGACGTTGCAGCAGAGAACTTGAAGCCCATCACCACAAGTTCTCGTGTATTTTTTATAAACTGATTCTTATCCAGTTTAGGCAGGGCTGGCTGTGTGTACCTGGTGGTTGGAACTACAGTGTGCGTTGAGTTGTAATCCAATGATATCTACCGCTGTTTTTAACAAAATAGTAAAAGCCAGGATTGTCAGATCGTGCTTATTTGTAAAATTTGTGCGTATTTGGAAGACCAGTTCCGGACCGCCCGTTGAGGAACACTGATTGAGGCGATTTGAACTGGCAAGACATGCCTGAATATGGCGGCAAGAACTTTGTCTTTTAGTTTTCTTATACAAGCAAGTAATGTGATGACCGACTATCCTTTGATTTTAGGACAGCCCGCGCTTACAAATATGACAAACTGCGAAAGCGGACAATAGAGCAAAAACACCGACGCGGTCAACCACATGAATAACCTCAACCGTCTTGAGCTGTCTTCCACAAACGCGAAAGCTTGTCGTTTACGTGCGAAGGCTTGAGCCGCGATACCGCCGTGTTTTTCTACCAGACCTTATCATTCTATTTTTCCCTTTGTTGACGTTCCATTGCTTGAGTTTGCTTCACTGCTTCTAGTTTGTTTTTTGCTCTCGTTGAGCGAGAAAGAGAAGGAAGCAAGGTTGCGCTGACAAGCAGTCATCAGCTCGCCTGCCTCCACGGCGCTGGCGCGACCGATGTATTTTATGGTAGATTGCCTCATATGTGCTGGTTGTCGCGGGAAGCACTGTGTTCACTAGCGTTGGAAACTTACGACGTTCTATGTGATTTCCGAAATCAAAAAATTTGACAGCTTCCAAACAAGCCTTTCAAAATACTAACTGATAAAGCAGTTTTTTTTAAGAAAAATGTTAGGTACCCGGTATGGACCTGTAGGAAAACGATTTCTCTGATTCTAGGGACCCGATGACAATTTTCTGATTCTAGGAACCCGATTTTCAATTGTAGGGACCCGATTCGGGTCCCTAACACACCTTAAAAAATCCTGGGTAAAGTGTGATGACTGCAACCGACAAACATAATCAAGTCACACGTAGGACTTGCTCTGTACCGCACTTGTATGAGGCGAAACACAAATTATCCTCAAATAAAAATCCATCGAACACGTGCACATTTTTGCTTGTATTCCACAGTCGAAGTTGAAAGTTCAAAACCGACACACTCTCGTCAAAAGGCACGCTGTGCACCTAACTATCACTTTGCTTTGACAGTGGTGTTTTCCAACCAAGCCAAGCGTCAAGTGCACGCCACATGGAACATCTGACAGAGGTCTATTGCTGACTTAACGATCAACGCTGTTCAAACACAACACCAAACACTCACTTTTTTGCTTGAGGTCTTTTTCGCTTTTTCACAGCATATTGTGTCCCAGTATTGTTTACCTGTGACGTGGCGGACATTGCGCCTCTTCAGGTTTGGAAAATCTGCCAAAAACTCAGCAAATGTGCTATTCCTCGCAAATCCGCATCAGTCCATACACGCTTACTACAAAATTTGAATTTCCTACACCTGTGAAACCAGTGATGTTTTGCTGAAACCGACCGTTCAACCGGCACTGACACAGTAGAAGCAGCAAAACAAGGAAAACAAGACCGGCTTACTTCCGTCCGCAGTCGATCTAGACATGCTGTGCTCACTTTCAGCTGCGTCACCAAACGAGCGCTGCCTTTTTTGTCAAGTTTCTTTGCCAATTTCGTGGGCATCGCAGCGAGACCGCTCGCTCGCCCCACATGCGCTACCTGTTCACATTGGCGCAGAGATTTATCGTTAATGTTTACTTACGAAGGTTGATACGCTGCTCGTTTCATCGTTCAGGCAGAAAAAAGAAAAATCGCTTCGCTTTAAAGTTTTACGCAACAAACGCGTAACAAAGATTTTAATCGGTCGTCACTCGCGGTCGACGAACCAGGTTCGATTGCAACTGCTTCGATTGCTACATTTCGTCAAACTTAAATACTTTCATTTCATCGCTCACCTAGTTTGTACATTAGACCCTCGACTCCTCGTGACAAAGCAACAGGAAGCCTTGAGTGTACTGATTTACGCCGTGCTGATGCAATCGCCGCAACATTACACACATGCAAGACAAGCAATTCGCAACTCCTGAGCACATCGAACTTTCTTGGTATGCGCGCGGCACAGGTTCTGGAACCTTTTAATCACAAAGCATCACAATCAGGGCCGTCGCCAGCGGGGGGGGCAGTGGTGCCCGGCCCCCGCATTTGAAATCGGTGTCCCCCCATTTCACGTTTGGCCCACCGGTTGCTGCATACATCCAACACTTTGGCCCCTCCTTCTGTTTTTTGCTCCCCCTGCTGCTAAATCCTGGCGACGGGCCTGATCACAATGCATACAGTGAACGTTTATTTACGAAACCTGCCAGCGCGAAAGTCTGTTTCAAAGTTAGTCTAATATCAAGCAAGGAGTCTCAGTTCAAATGTCATTAGTCACGCCCAATCTCGCAGTTAATAAGGCCGCTGCCCAACGTGACAACCTCGTAGCAAACTTCACTGAGCTCCTGCGAATTGACCGTACGACGTCACCGCCATTTTCGATCATGCGTTCTGGCGGAATAAATATGGTGGTTAATAATTAAACTCATCTACTTTTCCGTTGCCGTAAAACTCGGGCAAAACGCCACCTTATCATCATCACCTGAAGATCCAGAAGACAGGTGATGCAAAGCGTTTCATAACATCGTCACATCCTTTGCAACTGATCTCAGTGCTATCGAAGTATATAGTTAATTACTTCGTGACCAATGACTTGCCTTATTAGGTTCATAGGCTACCACTCAGATCTTTATGCTCACCGACAACAAACAATCGTTTCGGTCTTACTAGACCGAAGTTTCTCCTGACCGAACCAGGCTATACTAGGAACCCAACTCGAAGAAAAGCGTTACTTGCGCAGTTTAAACCATGCCTCTTTGTTTATGGGTAATTGTCAAGCGTGGGGGATGAAGAATTTGAAGATAAATTCCTTAACATAATGAAATCAGATATGAATAGAGTGCATTGCTTGGGAAGAAAATGCAAGTTCGGGACAAACAAATTGCAGTCAATGGCAACATTTGTAGTAAATCGTAAGGAAGTCTACAAGCAGATGTATTTCCAAATTCTTGCATTGCAAGCCTGCAAGTTTGCAAAAATTTTAACCTGATTGTTGCATTCTGCATGCAAATGTTATAAACTTTTGAAATCCTATTCTTACTTAAAAGCTGTAACTGATATATCGAACTTTGATGCACACTGATGCTGTTCGTATAAGGTCTTTCCAACAACTGCTTGAACTTAATTACATCTGCAAATACGAGTGCGTGTCAACCCTACTCTACAGAACGCTTCTGTCTGTTGGTAATACGTTCGGTTTTCGTCGAAAACTCCACTTTTGAGATGACGTCGCTACCTTTCCATGCTATTCCGAAAACGGTAACAACAGCAAAGTAATAATTAATTTCAAAACGCCAATACTATCTTTTGTGTAGGTAGGTCAGGTAAATCTCACCGATAAGGTGTATATAAACAAATGACCACAAGCAAGCCAAAAGTTAAGATATGAACAAAGTTACTTATTAAGTATTACACCCACTACCTAGACAATACTTTTATACCCCCAAGTAATTTTGCATCAATTTCCATACTTTCCACTTTTGAAAATATAAAAATGTGTAAACAAACATGAACCTTATTGTAGACCGTATGGCCACAATGAACGAAAAAAAATCATTTTTTTCGACGTTTCTACTTAGTCATAAGTCATCTTAAGGCAAATAATAAACCAGTGACATAGAATATATACCGAAAACATAAACACAACATCAACATTAGTTGCATTTTTTACTAATATTACCAGCTGCTTCTACATATCGTGAAATGATTTCACGTAAATATAAACAACTTATTGCATGAATACATTTCTTGGAATCGTAGTAAATCTTTTGTTTGCCTTGGCAGTATCAGTCTGCTTCAAAAAGTTATTTTACTTCAGTGTAAAATAAATCCTGCAAATATGTTCTTTGTTTTCTAAGTAAGAGATTGCAATGCATGAAAACCGATCGTGAGCAGTATAGTGATTCTATAACTTTTTGCAAAAGTAATAATTGAATACTGGAAAGATATGGTTACTGGTGAAGTACGTATAACACTGCAAGTTTGGATTCTTGCAAGCAGTATAGATATTTACTATTCTAAAAGAAATTGCATGTTAATCAACAACTCGATAAATGCAAAGATGCCTATCAATTGCAGCAATCATGAAATCAAGGAAGAAAGCCCAAGTAAATATGTTGTTGTTGTATATAATGAACGTTTGAAACTTGATTTTGACTACCTCAACAGACCATTTAAAAAAACTTGTGAAATGTTCCAAGTTGAATTAGTCCATTAATATATTAAAATGTGTTGACTTTACCCTGTCTTTTTTCACACAATTTATGCAGTGTTAAACTGAGGAAGAATTTGCAAAACTAAACTACTTCTTCGGATCACACTTCAAGATAGAAGTGAAAAATGTTAAAATTCTAAACTGAGTTGAGGCTGCGTTAAGCTCAAAACTGTTATAACTATATATCTATATCGCAAAATTTGCATGCACCACAATTTTTTTCGTTTTGAGGTACATGGGGCAATTGCAACGTAATTCTTCATGAGGGTATAGTAACAGCGGATCTTTGTATGAGTAGAGCGAGCTTTTACTTCTTGTTCCACGTTGTTTTTGCGTTCTGTAAGTTGCACAACCAATATTTTTAATGTTTTCACAGAAATTTACAGGTTTCATTTCGTTTCTTTGCTTCCTAACTTCCTTTCCCTTCTTTACTTAGTCCATGGCCCACCGTTTGGAAACCACTGTTCTATTCAAAACAGAAACTAAAGTATAATTACACGAGAAAAAAGTGGTTTTGGTGAGACCTTTACTTACTTTGTTGGAGCTTTTGTGTTCCTCATTTGCAGAGGCACTGGTGAGGGTGCATTTTCGCAGAACATGAAGCGCCAAAACCACCTTTTTCTACTGCTGTGGAATACGCATGTGGGAATTGGGCGATCCAAGCGTCTAAAAGGGCATGCGATGTGCTGCATATCATACAGCCTTCAGCCACCAGGTACCGGAAGGTGGTTTGCACAATTGTGAAATAAACTTCCCGTTCGTCAAGTAACAATACTTTCAACGGAGTTGTGTCGGGTAATTTAATGTAAACAACTCGGCGTATGAATTAGTGGTCACCAACTCTGGACAAGCTCGGCCGTAATTCAAGGTATTGGAAGGACCTCTTCCTTCAGAAAGAAAGAAAAAATGTAAATCATTCTTTGGAAAGTAGCAAGAAAAATCTATTGTGAATAAAATCAAAGTTTTGCAATAGGTGGCAGATCGTTACTTGCAAAAACATGAACTTGCACCATGCAATTCTTGCAGTAATTCACTGTTATATGAGAAACGAAACGCTTTCGAAGAAAGGAAGGCATGCGAAATGCATTTCACTGCATCAAAGATTTTAAGAATAATGAAGTAAGCTGCTCGCTTAAAATGGACGTGAAATGTCTCTGAACGTTCGAGTAACTATGGTACATCTCAAATAAATTTCTATTACTTTCAGAATATGTGGCGTTTCCGACCACACACAGGCATGAGGTAATTGAAAGGGATTCATTTATCAGTCATCCAAGCAAAGGTTACATGCCTACGTTTTACTCTTTCTGTATAATCTTTGCAAATGAATTCGTCAAGTTCTCCGAAAATCTCATAAATTAGGTGAAGATTTACTCATAAATTTGGGTGAACATTTATGTCCAAATTAAATGAATATATCAGAACTTATCAATTCAACGCAAACGCACGTCTGATACTATCTCAAGCTTTTCTGCCTAAGAGTAGAATCCTTTCTCTGTCAGTCAATCCCGATTACCTTCAGCTTTCAGAAACTGCAAGCTCAGTTATTTTTGGTCTCCACCAACGTTCCTTGAGCTGATATGCTTGCACCTCCTGTACACGCCCCCTCCTCCTTGCGTCGCCACTCTCAATTTTTGCAAAACCTGATCAGTCAACCGTTTTCAGCAGCGATAAGTTGTTTTCAGTTGACGAGCAAGTTTTATACGGTGTGAAAAGAAACATTGCTGCCAACGTAGCGCATTTTTTGGGACTGTTGCCGTAACATGGGGGTCATTTTCTTTGTGGTGTAGAAGGGGTAAAGCGTTATCTGAACGTCCGTTTGATTTGCATTGTATCGTCAGCAGCCTGAAAAGGACAAGCAAAATGTCGACTTTGCCTGCCCCTGGAAAAATTTCTGCGGACGCCCATGGCAACGGTAGCTTACCAACATTCAATTTGAAGTTTGCTCTTGAGTTTGGTTTGTGCGATAAGAATCCTTTTCGAGAGTAAAGCCAAATCATTACAACCAACATGCTTTTGCAGCCGTGTCCTGCAGAAAATAACTATTTTTCTCCTGGAAGGTTTCCTACATCCATTTTCAATAGATTATGCAGTTAGTAGACTCATTCTTATTTTTTCTAGTTCAAGACAATCGAATAATTCATGGTGAATATGACGTTTTAACCTATTCATGCTTCTCTGCGGTAAGGGTAAGGGAAGATGCCAGGAATCGTTATCACTACTTGAGCGTTTAAATCTCTGGAAGCAGCTCTAATTTAATTGCCAGACTTTTTCGATTTAATACATTTTGATCCACTACGTCAGTATAACCGATTCAACAGCAGTTGTTCAATTTTTTTCACAAAAACGTAGATGCAATTTATTTACATAACAAGGCAGGAGTATTTGTGCTACTGGTACGTTCTGTATCATTTTAAGAATGACGAGTAGGCACCTGCTCTAATAAGCGTACTACTGGCGCAAAATTAACCCGAGCTGATAACAACCCATGGTTCTGCAACAGCAGTTCTTACAGAAATCTTCAAAAAGATTCACAAAAGTTTGTAAGTTATTCCGGTGCAAAATATTGCTATGGTATCCACCATCAGCAATTGATGTGGCTTTTGTTCCAATGCTTTCTGTTCTATTTGTAGCATGTAACGTTATTCCAATAAATTTAAACCTGTTTCTGCATAAATCTAATGAGAGAGTTTTGAAGAATATTGCGTTCAGGTTCTGTCATCACCATGCCAACCCTGCACTGTTTCTTTCACCGTGAAACAAGCAACCCATCTCCAGAACGGTTTGTCAAGTTGGGCACTTTATTGCGCCTTAACAGTACACTCCATACTTTTTTCTGTTTTGTATCGTTTTTCTTTTGTACCTCGTTAATTAGTTTTTGTTACTTATTTTTTTTTACTTATTTATTTTTATGTTTTGTTTAAACATATTCTCAACCACGCCAAATTCCTTCAGTCAAGGTCGATCCACTCATTAGTGTACATGGGCAATGTGCTTTCATCTGTACATTTTCTTCATTATGCTCATGTTTGTTTGTTTGTATATTTTTCTAACTGTGCTAATTTGATCTCCAACTGTTGTTTTTCAACATTTTTCAAAAAGTGATAAACAGGTTTGGTTGAATAAATGACCATGGTCCTTCATCATGACACAGTACCACAATCCTATATGACACAGTACCACTCTTTGTTTACACTGATCAGCTATTATGCCATTGTATTTTCATTTGCTCTATTGTTCACACTGACGGTTGGTTTACCTAGTGTACGATAGCTTTTATATTGCTTCTGCTTATTAGCTGAGTCATACCGGTATGAAACAATAAACAGTTGCCATTACCAAAGCATTCACGAAACCGATGTTAACAATTGATATAAACAGTATACAACGTCTACAACCTCCATTCTGCAATGAAACCTTTCTGACCATTGCAGCGTAAGCTCATTTCACCGGGCCACAAAGGTCATAATCGTAACCAAGAGTGCAGCCACCCTGACGAAGCGCGGGCAGAAACGGAAATAGGAGAAAACAGGCCTTGGCCTCGAACAAGGAGATGCCTGACACAGCGCTAGCACGCTTTGATTGTGCTGCTGGTTGCTAGAGCTTTTTTCTTTCCTGACAGTGACAAGTCAAGCGGTGTAGGTCGGTTGCTAGCGAAAAAAATAG
>JGI24022J15233_10005942_pt1 | contig 13107 bp, 10 predicted proteins | sample Ectturendosymbi2_FD_15233 | JGI IMG/M metagenome (IMG submission 15233)
CTTTCAATAANTGTAATCATCATTGTGGTATCATTTAAAATCCTGGATTTGTGCCCAATCGCTTTGTTTCAACAATTGTGAAACACCCTGTATTAACTGCAAAATACACCATGTTGGAAAGTTACTTTAAGTATTTATGCACATCACTTATTTGGCCTGCTGGTATGATCGACCGCCGTCTGTCAACTACTTGGTATTTCGACCTGGAAGCTTCAACTGCAACGAATACGAAATAATGAGTATAATAGGGAACTGTAACGATAAGAATATCGGTTGCGCTTTGTTAGAATTTCAGCTGATAAGTATTCACAGCAGGACAGATGTTTACGAGGGTGACGTAATCTCAGCATCAATACTTTTACTTTTACTGACGTATTTCTACGATAAAGTCGATCGAAATTGTATAGTAGATACCGGATGGGAAACATAAACGAAGATCACGTGAACTTCACAAAAATATATCCATGTTTCGGTTTTACTGATGTAACAAAATGTTGACATGCGTAGTTCTGAAAATTCGAGCCTTCTGCAAACTATTGAGGCTGTTGTTCACGACCCCACAGCCACTCCTCTGCGACCCACCGGCTGGGAACCATTGATCTAGGGCGTGTATACTTCAGGGACGCCACCTCTGGCAAGCAGGTGGGGTAAACGGTTTGCGTTGATACCCAAAAAGTGTGAAAAACGTCAGATTGCTCTTAATTTCCATCTCTTTTTACGACTTTAATTGTCCACTTCCTCGCTTAGCAGTTGCCAACTGTACACCCATCATGCGGCGTATAAACTGTGTCTGTAGGAATTGCAGAGCGTCGTCACAGTGCATGTAAGCGACGTTCTGTCGTTCAGTGACGCTGATTTGTCAAGAGGTCAGTATGTTTCTTCAATTTTTGTAGTTCGAAGCATGTTGGTGGGTGATGGCGTCAGACTTGCACCATCGTTGGTGGTGTCAGACTTCACGATCAAGTCTACCAATCGACTGCTTAGAAAATGTCATTTACGGCCCAAAGGAATATGACCAAAAAATGCAAGCAAATACAAATTTACTTCTAAAGCACGGATATTTTCTACACGAGACCAAGTGCGATTCCTGCGCCATCCTTAAGCAACTTGGCTTTTGCCCTTAAAGGTTCAAAACTTTCTAATGACAAATAAATTAATTGGCAAACTTGTGGGGCGAATGAAACACGTGCTACTGCTCGCAGAAAAGTTGTAAGCATTGATGGATGCGGCTAAGGAAAGGGTTCTTCAACCTAGATTTTGCGTGAAAATTTGCGTGGTTTGCAAATTAACATGATTTTGGCCCCGTGAAATCTGTTTTTTAGAAAAACTAATGGGTTTTACATTTCTTAGTTACAAATGATGGAAATCAAAGAAATTGTTGTTGATAGCCATAAAAAGAGTTCTGTAGTGTTGTTTCGGTAAATTTGAAATCACTTATATTAATGTTTTGCAAGCATTTTGATTTGCTGAACGTGTTAGCAATGGCTGAAGGGTTGAGGTTAATGTAAAAAAAATTGAAACAGACATGTGGTTATTTTCAACTGCTGACGAGACACAAAACGCGCTGCCTAGCAATACTATGTTTTGGATGAATATTGATGAATATTGTACGTGTCAGCCACATGCGTTGCCAATGCCTGTAAAATTGTGCCAACTGAACGTAATGGTTTGAAACGTAACAAGGCGGTATGTTCGAAACATGAGTCAGCCAGACTTAAACAACAACACAAAAATAGCGAAGTAGACTAGACTAAGGCGCTGCAAAGTCTTAGATAAGTTGCTTGCAATGCGTCAGTTCAGCGGCACCTGGCGAGGGTCATGGTGAAACGAAAACTTGATTACCGATTTTTGTTTTGTGGAATATACTTAAACTTCCAGGAACATACAACCACACTTTACGGCAAGACATGCAAAACAACTTTAAGGGAGCGACTTTGTTTCAGAGCCATTTTCATTTTCGTCAACGTATGGTGCATTGCGGTACCCAATATTTGCAGTGATTGCGTTGACTGTACTTGCCGTAAGTCAAGATTAACAGTTTGACCTCGTTACATTCACCGCAAGGTTTTTCTGGTGTCACCTAGAAATTTTCAGCCTGTTCAACAGTAAAAAAAGCGCTCGTTGACTTTGGCCTTTAAAAGAACACTCGGTAGAAAATACGGGAACTCTTGCGTTCAACTTCGTTCGCCAAAGCATGCGTTGAAATGGTGTCAGTACCCGCGCAAATCCTCCTTCCTTGTAAGCAAGGCCGCAAAAAAATTTACCCCCCCATACATAAAACTTTTTCGGCGAAATGCTGCAATCCATGGCGTATTGTATATAAGGTGAATGTGAAAACATTGCCCCGAATAAGCCTATCTGAGCGGGTGGGCGCAACATCGGCAAATCAACGAAATGAAAGCCATTGCCAGAAGAAAAGATTCAATTCATTTGCTTGAAATTGAAAAACCGGGCGGAAACAGTTACGAAAAATATGAGTAACAGAAAGAACAACAAAATCGAACACTTTTAACCACGGCATAAAGACAGATGTGTAATTGTGAAGGTCGAGCTTTTGTACGGACTGACCTTGTAAATGTCAATTTCAAAACAGGCTTAACATACATGGCACTCGTCTGACGGCTGTTTTGTGCGTAGCGTGACGTCTTTCACTGCGTTCGGTTACGACTCTGACCGGCGAAACGTCGCAGTCGCCTGGAACCGTCTTCGTTAGCCACGTCAGAGTTCATCTTCTTGGACGTTATTTTTTCAGCTCCCAAACCCTACTCTTCCCTGCCAAGCTACTATCGGAAGTTTCTGGGTGCAAACGCCTTCGCTGCGCAAAAGTCAAAGTAAAAACGGAAGGTACGCCGTCTCGTTCAACGGAGATACCGCCAGGTCGTGCTGCAGCCTTGGACAGCGACATTGTTTTTCCTCGCATTGTTACGTTTCAGCTTTTAGCAGCTGTTTTCTTTCAAATATAGCAGTTTTTGCTTTTTTTCAATTTCGCTGTTCGCTCCGTTAAATGTTGTCCAGCCGTGGGTTGAGGCCAAACAGTACCAGGGCTCAAATCAAGACCTCTATTTTCCCATTTTTGTTAAGTTTGAGTTTCAAATTTGTTTTCTTTTACTTTCTGTTTAATTACGGAAGATTGTATTATGTTAAGTTCGACCCGGCCGATCTAGCCGCTGTGCAAATCCCATCTACGATGACCATTGACCAAGAAGCGCGTAGCTCATCAAAATCATTGTGTATTAAAACCTTATCTGCTTGATTTGTGCCTTGGTCAGTTATTTGTCGAAGATTGTGTTTGTCTTAACGCTGAGAAACCAAAGGTGTGTATTTTGATTGCGCGTCTGCTTTATCGACTTTTTTCAAGAACGGATCAATTTCGATCGCGTTTACTCGATGACGCAGTCAGTAACAAAGAGTTGTACTTGGTGCTTTTATGCGTGTTGCGAAGTAGCGCTGTCTACACTTTTTGCGATCAACTTTTCGTTTGAATATCAACGCTTACCGTTGCTTGGGCTCCCGCAAATTAAGCGCGTTGTGAAATTTGCACGCAGCAAACACGTGATCGCTGTCTTATGTACATACGCACTTGCAATAACGCTTGTTCCTTATTTATTGTTTGTTCCAACCCGGGAGCGCCACACGTTGGTGCCGGGTTGTCTTGGAATGGTTGCACAGCTGCGTACGATGTACGTTGTTCAAAAAAGCATCTAGTTAGGCCTCGCAGTCGCCATACTTGGAGTTTGGCAATGTGCTGGTTGTTCGCAGAGCTTCACGCTGTCCTGAACACTCCGCACGAGAACTTATCCGACGTTTTTGTTTCTGTGAAAGATAAACGCCTGCGTTTTTTTCGCAAAACGGTCAAGCGGATTTTTTCGGATTTCCAATCCAGTGTTCAAAACCACATGATATGCTCGATACTGTATCGTCTGACCTTGCACAACATTTTGACCATTCCGCATTTGAAAGCTATTTTCTGGTCTGTGCAAATGTTGCCAAGGTTCGGAGAGCATTTGAATGTAAAAGACCAAGAGCTGGACGTGGTCCTTTTTTTTAATTCAAACATGACGTGCTTGATTTTCTCTGTTAAACCATTTTGCTTTTTTTGTTACGTACATGAAACATTTACGAACGTTTCTTACGAGCAATTACTGTAGAAATTAGACAAGGTCAGGTGTGTCGCCATCCTGAGAAGTTCTTGTCGGCGAGAACACCTGGAAGGTTCATGTTAATGGCGTTACTAAACATCCTGCAACTTATTTTCCCGAAGTAGCTGTTTTTATTTGGAGTTATAGCACTTTAAAACATGCGAGTTTCAAGTAATTCCCTACACCGGATTCGTAAAGCAGCGGTACTTAACCGCGGGCATGCCTTGGGGCGTCAACAAATTTCCAGGGGGCGCGAGCCCTTTCGCGCTCTATAACATGATAAGTTTGATCAATAAATTTGCCAATAAGGGCTTGGAACCGAAGAACAATTACAAGGGAGACGTAGGTTAAGAACCAGTGTTCTGAAGGATCCTACGTTTGCTTTGGTTCGTTGTAGAGACTCGGCTTCTGCACATGCCAGTGCCGGTTTTACGATGACGTCGTAATGCGACTGCTTCTTTCAAACCTTCAGCTCTTGCACAATGCAGTGTTCTTAACGAGGTTAAATCTCGCACGACATCCTGCCTGTGCGTCACGCCAACGCATTCCCGAACGACGAGACGGAATTAGTCTTGCCGCTTCGAAGCCTCGCACTGTCCTGTACCTCTTCGAAAGCCCGCTTTCACAAACTCGCCCGCACGTTCATTGTTATCCGCTTGCAGCGGTGCTCCTTCTCTTGGTCGTGCCAAAAAAACTTGCTGCCGCCGGACCTTTGTTGACGCATGATGGCGGCTGGCCGTCGGTACCTGCTGGCAACGGCGCACGTAACGCTTGTGTGTTAAATGGACGACGTTAATAGTGTCGCACAGTGTGGAAAACGTTAGATTTCCGGCGCTAGATGTACCGACGAGCCTATGGGCTGTATGAGCAAACACACTAACGGCTGCTTCAGTCCTTGGAAAACTTCTTACTTGCTGTAATTGTCTTCACTGAAATGTACAGGCCCCGCCCTGGAGGCAAAATGTAAAAACCATGCGGCTTCCTTGCGGCAAAACACTTTGATGTGCACATTGCGCGAAATGAAACCTTTCCGAGCCGCTCCACGTGATCTCCTGACTGGTACTTCCTCGGTCGTTTCGCCACGGTTCGTTTTTCTTCCTAGTGTTCACAACGATTAGCGACTGCACATTTCGTCATATGTCTGTACAAATTACCGTGTTGCGCAATTCCAGTATTGCTTTTTGGCCTCCTATGATATGTAGTCGCAGACGTGCTGTCCGCCGAGGTGGGACGATTCATCGCAGTAGTACATTGGTGACTGTGTTGCCGGAGCCGAAGTATTTTCTTTCCTTTTCACTCGCTTGTTACAGCTCGATCGTCACTGACGTACTAACTATCCCACGGTCGAATAACTATGACGTACGTACTGTTTTGCTTTTGATTGTGACAGGGCAGTTTGTTCGGACGACCCCGTGATCAAGAATCTGCGCGACCAATAAAATTGACTGGCGACTTTTATTGTGTGCGTCCAAGTTGGTTCAAACACTTTTTAGTTATTGTTTAATTTCTTACGAAAGCAACGGCATGGTCTAGTGGTCATCTAAGAAACGTGTCAAACTGTCTTTTTTTATCATCTATTGCCTTAACGGCTACTTTTTACTCTTGATTTGCTGTTTACTTGTCCATACATCAATTAGGTACAATGATGCCCATCTGATCGGCCCGCTTCCCGAACAAATAATACAAATAAGATGTAATCTTGAGAGCGGTCTGAGCTTTTCAAGGTAAACACGTGACTGCGAAGGCCTGGAAAGTTCTCGGAACGGGTCTTTGGACAGTCGGCGAAAATTGCAGTGCTACCAATCAGCTACAACCTTAGCACCTTCGGCACGATCTTGCATAATTGGTCAGAAACTATCACAAAAAGTTTCATTTTTTTCTTAAGTTTGTAGTAAAGTGGACCAAGCTACCTGTATAACAATAATTTTAAAAGATTCTGATCTGCTGCAGGTCTCATTGTTTTTGACGAAACGAAAGCGATAACGTTTTATGATCTATCGCTAGTTGGCGAAAGAGCGCAATGAAAGTGCTCAGTGACAGCTATTAGAATCCTGCGCGGGTTGAAATTTTATGTCCGCTCCGCACCAGCAGAAATTTGAGAAATCTTGCCCGCCCTGAACTGTTTCCATCCCAATCCTGCACCTGTCAGTGTGTCTGAAAACCACTAAAAAACTCATGCAGTGTGTTTCTTCTCTGCTGGCAATTCTCAGTTGTTCATTTCAAAGGTAACAGAAACTCTTTAAAAACACTGAAGTAAAACTGTGAAATTTAGTCAAACTTAAGAGCACTTTTGCAAGAATATCTTGTTCACTGACGAACTCTTCAAAATTTGCTCTTCCGCTGTATTTACGATATGACCATCGATACTAAGCAGTAAGCACTTGTTTATTAACAGTGCTAGCTGCCATCACGCAAAGCCCATTGCTTGCAAGATCACTGAGGTCTGGAAACTCCAATCAATGGTCTCGCCACCAATAAAAAATGATGCTACACCCTTGCACTGCAAGCTCTCTGTAGCATTTAATTTCTTGCTCGTGTCACTTTCACATGCACTGGGTCATCATTCAGTTATCCGCACAAAGAATTTCTTAGCCCGCACGCAAGCTCTGCCCGTTCCCGCATCCGCTCCGCAAATGCGGGTATCCGCAACCCACGCGGGTTAACCTGTTCCGTGCAGGACTCAACTAACTATTGCCTGAATAGGCTGAGAGTTTTTTGTGCCTTCGATTTCAGGGGTGGATATTAGATTTTAAAGGCCCGAAGCAAACTCTCAGAAAGGGACCCAAAAACTACACGTTAATGTTGTTGATGGCCCGATTTGGCACATTTGCACATAACTTTTGCTTCATTTTGAAAAACATGACTTGCTTCAGAGCCAATGAAATGTGGTTCATGAGCTTTTTAACAAAACAATGCAAAAACAAAGTGCGAAACTCTCAAAGGGGGCCGCACGGCATCTCTGAAAAAGGGGGCACAAGCCGACCGTAGATCCAACAAAATTTTATGTAGGAAAAATCTGACGTAGCCCACATTAAGTGGTCACGCGGGTCGTAGGTTCGCTGCCCCTGTGGCCACTAACAAGATCGGCTACTTACGGATATCCGTCTTTTACAGGGCGAGAGGAACCCTGCTGCAGTGTTTTGCTGCTAAGTTTTATTGCACGCTGACTTGGGTGTTTAGAAAGACAAATTCCTGTCTTTCCAGTGCTACTATTCATTCCAGCTTGATCGTACGCAACTACAAACTGATCAAGCGCATGAAGATCCTGCTCAGAGGATTCAAGCAGCACCAAATTATCCGCAAAGTGCAAACCAATGATCTTGCCATTTCCAACAGTGACACAATCGTTGACCCGGCTTTAGCCGTCTGTCCAATTGATATACTCCTGCTTTATAAAGAAGAGTGGCGATAGTAGACACCCTTGATGAAGTCCAACACCCACGGCGAATGCATTTCACGTAATACTGTTATAACACAAAGACAACCTTAGGAGGAATGCAACGACTTGATAGCCAGTAGCCCGTGGCTTTCAACGCCATACTTTTGCAACCTATGCCTTGCATAATTTTGTAAAATATTACAGCTTACCTCTTTCGCCGGGAAATGCCACGCTGTGCTTCATATTGCAACCAAAATAAAATCATCAAGGTTTGCAATTTCTGCTGACAGGCCTGCAAGATACTGTATACCAACCAAAGCATTCTAAGCGGAGACCTTATTGCGCCAGTTCAACCCTAAATAATTTGTAGATGACTTTTTGTACTCGGCCTTATAGTCTCAGAAGCATTCAGGGCCAAAAGTTCAAAATATAATCGCACCAACGAAATTTTTAGCAGGGAGCGAAAACGATTACTGCCGGTAACCGCGACAGAGGGGAGTATAAAGGTCTTCAGCGGAGCAGGCATGATTTTGCTAAGGCAGAGGTAGAACTTAGCAGCTGGCAAAGATGACATGTTTGCTGAACACATTTTCATGCTGATTCAAGTTGTGTGCAATTACCTCAATAGTCTCTTCAATGTGTGTTTAATGCATGGAAACATTCCACAGGAATGCAAATAAATTGTCATTGTACCATTTGTAAAAATATAACTGGGGATATAAGTTATGCTGGGAACCATAGACCAGTTTCTCTTGTAAGTATCATATCCAAATTGTTTGAATATTACACTTTGTCCTGCATCTCACCATTTGTGTCCACAACAGGCAACCAATTTGTTTTCAAGCCACAACATAGCATTGACAAGTGCATATTTTTACTCAGACTGTGTAATATCATGTAAACAAGGATACCCAAGTGTTTTCAGCACTCTTAGATACGTCTAAAGCATTTGACAGAACTAACCTCAACCTGCTGCTCGCTAAACTAATGCACCGATGTGCATAGTAAATGTACCGATGTTCATAGTAAGACTATTGCTGAGTTGGTATAGGCACCAGACCATGCAGGTGAAATGGGGCACAAGTCATTTCATCCCCCTTTACTGTAACCACCGGGGTAAGGCAAGGGGGAGTTCTGAGTCCATTTTATTCGCTGTTTACATTGATGAACTCTCAAACCAGCTGGGTTCAGCCAGAGTCCATGGGGTGCACTGTGGGAAATATGGGTGCGAATTATCTGATATATACTGATGATATATGTGTGTTTGGCCCTAAACCAGTGGTTCTTAAACTATACAAACACACCGAACGCTTACGTAGTTTTCCAAGCTTTTGTCGAACCCCATTTTGGCCCAATTTAACAGAAAGTAAAAATGGGTTACATGTTTCAGATGACCTTTTTCGAATCCCTGAAATGGCTCCGTCGAACCTTGTGGGCTCAATCGAACCCAGTTTAACAACCGCTGCCCCAGACCATTAGTGGACTCCAGTATTTTCTGAATCATTTGTGGTGACTATGCGGTTGAACACGAAATTGCTTTTAATTGCAACAAAATAATTGGTGTTCTTTTTTGTCCCAAAAAGTATTAATAACCTGCTCCATCGAATGTTTTTCTGAATGGTGAACGCAGTGGTGTAGTGGGGTGGGAACGGCGTTCCCACATCTTTTTGCACTGTGGTAACGTTACTTGAAGATTTAGATTTTGCATTTCAATTTCTACGTGTAGCGGATTGCGAGAATTAAAGGCGCTTCTTGCGTGTGAAGGCATCTGAGCGATATTTGGTATTAGACTTCGGCTTTAACTTAATCGGGGTGTAGTGGGGTGGGCAAGGCCTATGAGAGGGAGGTCCCGCAGGTACATTGTTCCGGGGCCCGACAGCTACGGAGGGGCCCGATACTGAAGGAACATTTGAGTGTTTTTTACTAAAAAACTCGGAATAATGTAGCGAAATTAATCCCGTTGATAAAACTGGTTTGCCCTAAAGGATTTGATAAGCTATATGCGATGTATTTTTATGTGAATTGCTGGCAGTGCATTTTCCTGATATGGTGCACTGATGATTATTAACAGTAGTTATTTTTGTTTAACTTGAATGTTTGCCTACTTTGTCGAATTTAAGACATTCACGTATTACTGTCCTAGTCTGTCCACTGAACTGAATTTTCCTTTACGACTTCCATTTTCAAACAAATCTTTAATAGAACTCTCTCCAATAAAACAAGAGTTTCAAACTGAGAGGTACTTCAAGCGAAATTTGAATGGAATCATGCCAATTCACAATAAAATCTAATCTAACAACAGTAGCCCTCGAATATTGCGCATATGTGTAAGAGAACTAAAAAGTTTAAAATTAACAAGTAACTGTAGTGCAGGACGCAAGCGCTTGTAGTGCACCGCGGCAGCGTGCTGTGCATTTTGTTGATTGTTAAACTTGCGCCGCAGGCAGATACAGACTCTAATCGATGTGAGTTTAGGATCAGTGGACATATCCAGAAATCTGAAAATTTCGAAACTATACGATACAAAAAAAAAGAAAATGAAAATGTATAACTAGTAAAACACCAAACACCAAATCTTGCTTTAAATTCAGTGTTGGCAGACTCAAGCTAAATGTCTCGCAAGAACATCTGAAAAACAAATGGTTGGCAGACTCAAGCTAAATGTCTCGCATGAACATCTGAACCCTTGATCAAATCAATTTGCATACTGTACATGCTTTTGTGCGCCGCTGAGCACACCCATCCGATTTTTGTTAGCCATTTACTTCAAAACCTGATGTTAGAATGTCTTCATTTCTCTTCTACTGCCGGATCCCTGTGTGACGATGAGTGAGTGCAGTCACAGTTGGGGCGCTGTTCCAGCGTTTTGCTCCTTTCTCAGTGTTGACTGTGTTCGTCAACTAACACCTACTCTGCAATGCGCTATGACTAACCATGGTTATGCTCTTGTGTTTTTCGATTACCCCTGCGATATGAACCATGAATCTGCGGAAAATACGTAAATAAAAAATAAGCATAAGTCAAAAAAGGGAAAGAGAATTGCTTGTTGTTAGAAGAGCCAAAGACGTGCACTTTTTTAACTGCATAAATAATTGCCTGTATCCTCGCCACGAAAACTAGACCTTCTTCCAAATAAGCTACCCTCTTTCTTGGGTATGCTTTCACACTAGTTGGCTAAGGCAAGTGAAAATTAACTGAAAACCTGCCCCACAACGATCTCCTGGAAAGGTCATGAACACGAAAAAGTTTACTGCAAACAAACAGTGCTTTTTTCAAAATATGATTGAAAACATTGTCTGGATCAAGTCTTTCCTGCTGCAGTAGTGAAAACACTTCTAGAAGTTCATTTTCTTTAAAAATGTCCAGTTTTTTTCTGTAAAAATTTCAAAATAAAATTGCAGAAATGTGTTCAATGACATGCAGAGAAATATACAAGGATGAGTTGCAAATGGAATTTTGATCGGCTGCGACGCTTTGGCTGTCACTTTGGCTTGCACAATTCGACTAATTTGAAGTTTGTCCAAAGTTTTGTACAGTTCTGGCAACAATCCGCAAACTTGATAATAAAATCGTGTCTTTTTGCCCAGAGGCTGTCACACAGAAGTACACGTTTATCACACTTTCAATTAGATGTTGGTGTTACCGTTTGGAGGAAGTTTCCAATAGCTGCATGCTGCACAGACCCCGAAATAGAAACACAAATGCTTAGTATCAGCAGGCGCGGATTCACCATTAGGCTAAAAACGCCTAAGCCTAGGGATTTACCATTAGGTTAAAAAGGCCTAAATCCCCAAAATTTCGGGAGTAAGGACGATTTCCAGCATTTTTGTAAGCAATTGTATTTGTATTTTTGTTTTGGCTGGACGCACGTTTTTTCACTATGCCGCTAACAAAAGATCCGCATAGAACAAGAGTTTCCAAACTTTTTCATTCGAGGGCCACATAAGTTATTACACAACAGTGCGAGGGTCAGACATTTTACGTAATGTGACTGTTTCGGGATATGTTACATTCCACCAAATCAAAAAGTTTTTCGTCAATTCATTTTTCATTATTTACAAAATGTATTCGTGGGCCGGATTTGGCCCGTGGTCCGTAGTTTGGAGTCCCCTGATATAGAAGAGTGAGCGCAAAGGATTGAAGTGAATGACGACGAGCATTCTCTTTTTATGGCATTGAGACTTGGTGATTGTTACGTATAACGTGTGGAACAAAATGCCTGAATGCTTTTTCGAATACACGAGGCCAGTGAGGCATTTTCGTTCAGCCCGGATCTATCTCTTGTTGCTTTTTATGGGTAAGATACCGGGTAAAGACAAGACTAGCCTGCACTGTAGCTAAGGCTGCAGATATTCAATGGCGCATACTCCAGTGGCGTATCTGTGCGAAACGACGCCAATGGCAAAGATGAAACGTGCGCCCTTTCTAATAATTTATGTATTATATACAGGCACAATTTTTACGAAAGTTAAAACATTAAGAAAATAAATGTTTTAAAAAGGAAAATATTTGTATTTATTTTTGCTTCGAATTTTCAGCAAATAAAATATAAATTATCCCTAAGGCAGTGTTTTTTAAAGGTTTTTAAAAGGGTGTCGTGGTGGAGCTATAGGGTGTCAACACCATTTTCCTTCTATGTCTGATACTTTTAACTGATCTTCACAAAAACGCAGGTTTCCGTCCAAATACGCTTAATTATTTGAATACGACATTCTCTTTAGGCAAGCAAACTAAAGACAATTTCACAAATAGAAAGTTTTCGTGTAGGCCCTTTTTTCGTTCATTTTCATTTCTTTTCGTGCCTGGTTTTCCTTTGGGGTGAATTTCGGGGGTAGCAGCCCTAGGAGGACGCGAAATACCTCACAATCAACAGCAATGTCAGATAGTTCTGCTGGCTCCACAGCAAGACGGGACCATGCAAGGATGGAGATGTGGTCACGCCATCTGGTCCTTGGACGACCTCTGGGCCGCTTTCCCGTGGGTGTAGACTGTAGCCCAAACGACTTACTTTGCCAATCTTTCCAGGGAGATTCTGTACACATGGCCGAACTAACATAGCAGGGATCTCTCGATTCAGAGAAGTAACTTGACATCCCGGGCTTTACCGATTTCAGACCTGTGCCCTTTGTCATGAAGTGTCACACTGAGAACACATAGCAAATATCCCATCTCTGCCGTTTATTCTTTTGACAGCATTCTTTTAGTCGTCCTCTAAGATTCATGACCACAGGTGATCTTCTTCTTTAGTTTGAGCGAGTTCTTCTTTTATCCACTGCTAGCCCGCCTAGATATCGGGGCAGTTGTTGAGCAGCCATCCAATTGTCTCATCGTCCAGAACCGTCAGGCCGTGTAGTCCGTGGGGAGGTCGATGGATTGGACAAAGGAGAACGACATGGTCGACGGTTTGTTCTTTTGCGCCACACTCACAGGCCGCAGAGGAGGCCATACCCCGTTTGTACAGGCAGAGCGGAAACGTCCGACACCGGTGCGGGGTGCGGAGGCGGTTGAGCCGGAGCCAGGTTCTTCTTGGGAGGGCCATTCCGTGGGGGGGATGTACCGGTGTCTGGAATTAAAATGCAGAGTCTTGTG
>JGI24022J15233_10005945_pt1 | contig 13107 bp, 7 predicted proteins | sample Ectturendosymbi2_FD_15233 | JGI IMG/M metagenome (IMG submission 15233)
ATCAGCTATTTTTAATAAGACTGTTACCAGTTTGCAAGTGTAAGTATCACTTAAACACGCATGGAAAAAGTGTAACAAAGGTCATGGAAAAAGTCATGGAAAAGTCATGGAATGTCATGGAATTTGGTTTTGAAAATTGTGTGGGAACCCTGTAAACCCTAACTCTAAATAATATTCAGAAATATATCCTACACTGCGAGAACCCTGATTCTTAAACGCTGCTCTAACCCTAAATCCAAACCTGGTTTTCAAATATTTTTGACTGAATACATGAAAACTGAAAAGCATTCCTGAAAAGATGGTGAAAACATAATTATAATCTTAATGTCATAACATCATAACTGTCATTGGTACTATCAAAACCAAAGCAGTCATGATGGTGAGAGGTGAACCAATGACTCCTCACATAACATGAATAGACATATCCCACTCCACCATGTTCATGGTGGTGCTGATGTCATGAGCCCAGCTTCACACTTGTGTGGCACAAAACCTAATAATTCTCAAAGCTGGAAACGGTTTTTAGTTCTTCAAAAGTGAAAACTGGATACAGTTGTTCAGGCACTGAGACAGTGCTACCGTTTTGCTTTCAGACCAAGTTCAAAGTAAATAGGTTGCTTAGAATAGACAGACCACAGTACAGTTGACAAACAATGAGGTTGTGATAAGTGAATCACTGTTGTGCTTCTGGTGCAGGAGCACTCACCTCAACCGTCCCAACAAGAAATGAATTCCAGGCTTCAGCCCACTGCCAGGCAATTGCCATCACCAAAATCAAATTTATATAAGGCACCTGTTTTTATAATCTGTTTCTACTGTTGCGATCGGAAAGCCTGAGCGGAATGTGCGCAAAGCTTCACACTATGGCAGCAAGCAACAATAGAGATCACATGCCATGATCACTCTATATTGCTTGTCCGCGCCACATACATGTGGTGCTGTTCTTTGTGCACATTCTGTTCGTGGTGAACAGCGCAATGCCAACCAAGAGGTTGCAACAACATCCCCTCCTTTTTTTCAATGAACCGCACCAATCGCACATACTTTTATGAAGGTGTCACATGGCACAACCTTCACATCCTGGTCACAGTACCTTTTTGTTGCAATTGGAAAGCCCGAGTGGCATGTGATCAAAGCTTCACACTGTGGCAGCAACCAACAATAGAAATCACACGCCACAATCACTTTGTTATTGCTTGTCCGCACCACATATATATGGTGTTGCTCTTCGCGCACATTCCATTTGTGGTGAACTGCGCATTCAGCACAACGCCAACCTAGAGGTTGCAACACTTCTGAATATTCAACCTCATTCAGTGATGCTTCGTCTTTTGTGCACACAACTGTGGTACTACTCCACTATGGTCCGTGGGTAATTGCATTACATCTTCATGATTTTTGTGGTTAAAAATTGTTTTCACCATTGCTTTTGTTTGGAAATGTTATGTCCATTGTGTTGCTGTCTGCCTCATGACCATTTTATATTGTTGCTGACTTTTTTCACCTGTTCACCTGTGTGCATAACCATGATTCACTTGCTCATGTGTACATGCCAGAACTCTTCACGCATTGCTTGCCTGTCATCATTGGTGTTATGTGTATGATTGTTGTGAATATGATTTAACATTTATGTTGCTGTTATCATTTATCACTGAACTTGTTAACTTTGCAAACTTGTTTTTTTTAAATTGATTTGGCTGTCGGTTTCACATTTTTCCTGCTTTTTGCCTTGCGTCTTTTACTTTTTGCGTCTTGTGATTTTGTTGTAACAGAAAAAAAATTTATATAAGGCATGCTAAAAAATACGTACAGCCTCAGGTAACTGAATCTCATACAACTCGCTTAAACCCAAAACTTAGACACAAACTAAATCTGTTGTTTTTAAAACTGAAAAATATTTATAATGCAGTAGGACAATGTATGTAAAATGTAAAAACAGCTGTGCCCAATTGGAATAGTGATGGTTGCCAAAATTTTCATACAATGCTAATCCCGTGCAGTGCAATGTTAAAAAAGTTGCTGGCAGTGTATGCAAACTTACTTATTGCAAATTGCAGAATGGCCACAAAATGTAAAATTAGACAGCAATACAGTTACTGCATTAGGCACTTCAGTTATTTTGTTGGTAGTTTCTAACAAAAAGTAACCATGTAGACTTAAACTTGCTCATTTGAATTATTGTGACATTAATGCAAATTACTGTGATATATATCAAAAAAGTTTGATTTTTACCTATTGATTTTGTCAAGGCAAGTCTTTCACAAGGAAGTCCCAAATCAAATGTAGATAAACACACTTTTTTATGTCACATGTGATTACTTGTCAAAAAGACCTTCAATTCTAGTAGGGACTGAACTGATAAAGAATGATTTATCTATTTTTTGCTAATATGTATAATCTAGATTTTTGTGATGTATCTTTGTCTCCTTGGTTTTCTAGTAGGTGTCCATGTGCTCTTCTACGTTCAGTGCCCCTTTTTTTCTTTTGTTGACATTATCTGCCGCCTTTTTCTGTGTTTTCATATATTTTTGCCAGGCTTTGTTTTGATGTTGTTCTGTTCTTTGTTTCCAAAGGTGTTATTTTGTACCTTTTTTGTACTGCATGAGTCATGTTTTTGTTCATTTTATTTTATTAGAAATTCGTCTGTTGAAACATAAATATACCAATAACGAATATTCATCCAAGGTCAGCAGCACAAATAATATACCGTGAAGTCCAAAATAACAAATGAAACAAAATAATCCCAATACATTTCAGTTGAGCAGCATACATAACAGAAACATTGTTCACTGTTCTGTATTCATTTATAACAGAAACTGTATTCATTCTGTAAGGTGGAAAGCTCGGAATATGTTCTTTTGCTAAGACATCATTGTGGTAAACAGTGTAAAATATTTCAGTTGTCTTAGAATACACTGTGCCACAGGCACATACAAGCAATTGGCAAAGCCCTTCATATAAACTTGTGTGAAGCTTCTTAAACACAACTAAGCTGCACTCAAGCAACTGGTTTGAAACAATAAAAAACAAAGGCATTGCTTATTGCAAAATATGAAGTTTGTTACTTATTTGCTTGCTTGTAGGTATGTCTTAAAAACTTGATTAGCATTAAAGCCTTTTTTCAATAAGTATTCACATCAGCTGGGCTAAAATTTGGTACATAATAATAAAACATATCTTATTTAGTGCTGCTTCCAGAATTCTGTGTGAAAGAGTTGTTTTGACAAACAAGCAAAATACAAAATTGCCGCATGCACGGAAATGCTATGGAAAACATGTATGCAGAAATCCTTGATTCCACTGAAGCATAGGAATATGTGCTAAGCTACTCAATTTGCTGATTAATTATGCAAAGCTTTTATTTGGTATACTGTATGTTTTTCAAAGTGGAATACTTAATTGTTTGAACTTGTTTCACAAATTTGATGAAATATGTATGGATCACATTTTATTTTTATATCATGACCTTTGCTCATCATTCTTCTCATGGTGCTGCAAGTTGTGTTGTTGCAAAGGTTCAAAATCCAAAGTCACACTAGTTCGCAGCAGAAGAATGAAAGTGGCGCACGTTATTAATCCCTGCTTTGTTGAGAATGCTAAAAGTAACAGTGGCCCAGCTAAAAGCTTATAGGTTGTAAAAATGGTCTACAAAGGCAACAGCCTTGCTTATGGCTGCTTAAGAACAAAAGCTATTTGTAAATGTTATTATTGGGATTCAGAATGAATATGCCAATAAGGCAGAAAAACTTTTCAGGTTAGAATTTGTTTAATGATTTTCATTTTTTTTCAAAACAAAACTACGGATAGACTGATATGTTTTTTTTAGGTCGATACCGATATATTCACCATTCATGGACCGATAACCGATATTTCCAAAATTTTTAAATCTTGTTTTCTGCGTAATTATCAAAAATATAATGTATTCTGTGCCTTACCTTTTTTTAAAAACTTTAAAAATCAGCATTTTAGAGCTAAAGTTTTCAAATTGCTGCAATTTCAATATTTTGCTATGATTTTTAGTTAATCTGATTAATGATGATGCCTTTGTTTTGGCTGCGACGTCTAACGCATGCTCCATGGTTTATCTTTTCTGCTTGTTTATGAAAACGCACCACTAGCGTTGCAAGATAACTGTCTTGGGTTGGTTCATTGTGGTTTGTAGCGGAAGTTGTCTGGATGCGTAAGGAATATAACAGGGTTTTGACAATGCTTACTGAGGCTGATAAAATTGGCTGTTTTGGCTGATACTGATATATCAGTCTATCTCTACATAAAATACCTCCACTTATGACGTCACTCACAAAAAATCCTAAACCTAAAGCCAATAAATTTTGTTTCATTGCAAAATATAAGATTTACCGAGTCTTGAGTGTTTGAACAGCTCTCTAGTGCTTATGGTGCCGATCCGGCTGATTTTGTGTGAACCGCTTGATTTTGTCCGGTTGCGAAGGCGTTAAGGTGTGTGCTAGCTATTCATGGAGCCACGTGTGCTGCTCATTACAATTGTTGTTGGTTTATTGCATAACACAATGGTGTGTTTACAAACACATCGTAACTAGCAATTCAATAGATAGCATTGTTTACCACATAAAATTAGTTCTAGGTGATAAGGCACAACCAGATTCATACATTAGGCACACTGCATTATAAGGCCCACTTTTGATTTTTGAGAAAATTTAAGGATTTTAAGTGCGCCTTAACATTTTGACGTCCGGGTTAATTCAAGCGGTTCGCAAAAAAACAGCTGGATTGCACGTGACTTTGCGTGGGAATATCTCCGCTCCTGTACGAGTTACAGACCTGGTCGAAGTGTCAAAAGAAGTGGCAAGTCTTGTAGTTTGCACTTGAAAAAAATGTTTTGGTTGGGGGTTGCGGGTTTTTTGTGAGTGACGTCGCAAGTGGAGGACTTTTTGGCCAGCTTCACCTGGTCCTGGGTGCCAACCGTTAGATGGTAGTATTCGCTGAAGTTTTTATTGGATTCTAGGCTACAATCCGAGTCTTTTGATACTTTGGATGACCTGCTAGGTTTCGGGTTCAAAAGTTATGATCTAAATTAATAAAAATATTTGACTAATTAGATAATTAATTAATTTGTTTATTTAAGAACCTAACTTTTGAACCATAAACGCTAGAAAGTCGATCAAAGGCTCAAAAGTCTCGGACTTGAGCCTAGTTTCCAATGAAAACTTCAGCGAAATACTCTGGTGGTTGGGCCCTAAGCCAGGCAACATGAGCCAAAATGGCCCAAAAACTACACTTATGACGTCACTCACAAAACATCCACAACCCCCAACCAAAAAATTTTTTTTCGGGTGCAGACTAGAAGACTGGCCGATTTGTTTGAGCCCTTGAACAGCTCTCAGCGCAATCGGCAGAGGAGCTGGGGCGTTGGTAAAGCAACTGACAACTGCTGGTTTTGGGCCGATTTCAAAGTGTGAATATATCGTACCCTGGCTCTCAAAGTGTTAATATGGTCTGAAAAATACAGTGCTGTTGAGGATTTGTTAAGGATTTTTCATTTGAGTTGAATTAAGATGTTAGGCCTTTTTGGGTTTCAATTGAATTATTAAATATATATATATAGTGTTTCCAGTTCAGCTTAGGTACGATTCTTCTCAGTTAATGTTTATTGTGTATAACATCTTCACTCCCACATGCAATTGTAATGATAAGGAACTCACAAATATATGCATGAACTCGAAGATATATACATGGAAGTAGTAACAAAATATATGCTAGATGGCACTTATACATCTACTTTGATGAAACATAAGCACAAAGGGCATAGGCATGATTAACGCCATCATTATTTTTATAATGTAGTGCTGTGAGGACTTTCCAAATGCACTGATTTATAGAATGCATAAGGGGTGATAGGAGGCTGTGAAGAACGAGATTATTTAAGCTGCAGACCTCCCAAGGATGAAGCTACTTTTTGTGGAAAGGGAACAGTTTATAGTAGAAAGTAAATGTCTTTTGCCTGTGAGCCACAAAATAACTTTTGACAGGTAATGGCCTGGAATTATTGAAATTGAGTACGTTTCAAAAATGAACTTTTATTTGAAAACTTGAGTAGCTCTGTCAGAAATTACTGCAACATGGAAATTTCCACAAAGCCTACCACCTTGTGTGCAATATACAGTTATTGAAAGCATTTTAAGGCAGTCAGGCGGCCTGTGCTCCCATAAAAACAAAATCTCTAAGCAGGCTTAATGTGAGAGCGACTTGATCTGTTCATTGTCATGCACTTATCCTTGGTTATCTTTGATTTTGTACTATAAGAACAAACAGGCTCAGCCTCTGACTGTAGCACAAGTTGGGTTATTAAGTTGTTTTTATCTCTGCTCCGTGCATGTGAAATAGTTGTCGCATTGGAGAAGTTTCACAGCTAGTGAGCCACAGACCCTCTGGTTGTTAATCAATTAAACCACATGCTTGAAAAAGTTGAGAACCTCTGGTCTTGACACAAGACCAAAGATCTGTGAGAACTGGTGCTGATTTTTTCCGATTTGCAACTTTTTGGCAGTGTTAAGATCAAGTATATGGCATAAGTACTATGTGCTTCTGATTACTGATTATATATAACTTTCCTCCATCACCGACTCATGATTATGGATGACTGCAACAGATTTGGTCCACCAAGGTTTTGCTTGGTACACAGGTTGTCAGTAATATTGGTGCTTGTTCTGTGATTCTGCAAACTGCTTTTTTTTGAATGAAGTAACTGGTTTGCAGATATTGGGTATTCCATCATTTGAGCACTTGACTGATAATTTAAACATATTAACACCTTTATATCTGGGTGGTTTCCCTGCAGCAATATCCACTCTTACTGGGTGGTTTTGGTGGGAATTTCAAATAACCAAAAGGTGGTTTTGGTGGGAATTTCAAATAACAAAAACTGCTGAGCATTTGCCACCTGTAGGCTAAAGGGGAAAACATGCTCCATGTTTTGTTGCCTGCACACTAATGAATTGCCAACATGTCAAAGCATTCCCAAAACAGTTTAGGCTACATACCACTGCGACAAACCTGGGCCTACCACCACCATCTAGTTGAAGAAAATGTTACTTCAGTGGAAGCATTTTTGATAACATAAAAGCAGCTAATACTGGCATTAAACAAGTAAACTTTATCAACATGTTTGTAAGTACTTGCATAAATGTTTGCAATACAATTTTTTTCTGCTTTACTAGCATTTGGCAGCGTATTAATCACTTCCATCATACAAAATTGCATTCACTGCTACAGGATCTTGTTCCCCCTAGGTGTACCAACTCAAAAGAACCATGCTTTCAAACAGTGTCTGAACCACAGAGACTTTGAAACCTCATTCCAAGACCTGTTATTTTTTAAACGCTATCTAGAACCATAATTTTAAGCTGTTTTCAGGCAAAAAGCGTTACCAGTGCCCAAGATCACAATTTTGGTAAAAATGTACATTTACACCAGCCGAGCTCTGGTCTAAACATTCTACATTCACACATGTACGTATGACGAGCATCAAAGTGTTAAGCTTAATTGTAGTCTAGACTTGTCTGTCTTGCTAATAAAATTATATTTTGGAATTCCATCCACAAAAATCAGCAAAAGTATAAGGTACACAATCTTTTCTCAAATCCTGTAAGCAATAATTAATCATTACCAATCTCAATAGCATTTTTTTGCCCTATCAATGTAGCCCCAACTGTTTGATACTGAATGTAACAACTTGTTTTCTCTATTCAAATGTGGAAAAACCAGCATGTGTAAGAAAAATGACCAATGCCCTTAGAGAAATAACTACCACTTTATTTTAGGTGTATCTCAGTGAATGCATGCAAGTTTTATGACAACATGCCATTTCTTTATTGTGACAAATTTGATTTTTTCAGTAAAATAAACAATTCTACACTAGTTCGCAACATCTGCCTTAGATTTTATGCTTACTTACATCTTAGTCAGTTGATAGACGGATACTGGACTTCAAGCAAGAATATGTTTAGTGGTAATGACAGCCTATGTTGGGACATTTACAAATTATGACACCATGATCTGACAGTGATGACTATGGTAGAGACCTCCACCTGCCTGGTATTATGTTGTGCCAAAGTGCTTGTGTGTACTCATTGCTCTAATAGGTTCAGCACCTGTTGCTGCAAATTTTATATCTTTATGCACTACTTTGGGTTGGTGAACATGGTGCCAACTAATCTCTACTGTATGATCCATTAATAAGCCTATGTAGGCTGAATTTGGGCCAATTAACTCAATTTCACTGGTACAAAAATGCATTTTTAGGTTGGTAGGTGAAGTTTTGTTTGGGAGAATAAACAAGTTGTGAAAATGGAGCTTGGTGATCCTGGTTTCATATCAATGATAGGTTTTGGAATAGTTGTTATTGTGGGTGGATTAATCATGGCTGCTGTGTCATTTCTAAGGTTAGTATATATATATGTGTGTGTGTGTATTATATATAATATATTTTGATTTAATTGTGAGTGTAATTTACAAGTTCATGTTTGTATTATATAGTTAAGCTTCATGAGTTAGTTAGGTTGTGTTCATACAAATTCTTTGAAAGCTAATTTCATTACAGCACTTAAAAAATGTTGATTGTATACGTGTTTTTGCCATTTTTTCTGAGTATTTCACCATAGTTTTGCCATTGCTGAATATATATATATACATTACCAAACGTGAAACCAGACTCAAGAATGAAATGCACCATGATAATGAAAAATATATGTACATGAGTCATGTTGCAATTCACCAAAGCTTGCAGAATAATATGCACTCACATTTGAACATGACAATATTTGATTGGATATATATATATATTATTTTCTGGGCAGACTTCACATATAAGCATTGCCAAGGTCATGTTTCAATTACATTATTAGCCAGTTCTTTAAAAAATTTCAGACTTTCTGTTGGTGCGAACTAGGTGTAGTAAAATGGAGTGAAAAAGACTAGTTTTTCAAATTATTGAATATCTGTAAAACTCACTGAGTTATTTTTCATAAATTTTTTAATTGAAGATACTGCCATATCAGTGTTGATTGCAACCTTGAAATTTAGTAGTTGTCTTGTAACACATGACAATTGCAATAAAGATACTCTTTTTTACCTAATTGAGATAAAATATTTTCATTAGGTTACACAAAAAACATCAAACTGACTAGACAAGCTATGTGTGGCCCACGGGCTGCGTGCGGTCTAGACGATGGTTTTTGTGTGGCCCAGTAGGATTTCTATTATTGTGTATCTACAATACAATGACAGCCTGTATTTTGATAATCTTAAATTGGACATTTTCAATGCAATGGTCTTTAGTGCCTGTTTATCATGTACAGTACTATGCACCAGTATATTTCCATGTGTCTACTGACACATCAATGTAAAATTTCTTTCTAGTTTTATAATTTCTACTAATGTGTCCTCTGCACTTCTACTTACCCTTGTTTTCCATTAGCATTAAACTTGCCATGGCATCACAGTCTGGGAATGATTAATTAAAAGAACCTTACTGTTATTATCATTGCAATTTGTATTTGAATGCTTTCAGTAGCTTTAAACAAAACTTTGGTTTGCTAAAATGAAAGTAAGTCAGTCAATGTGCAGCCCTCATAAAGTGTTGACACAATTTGTGGCCTAGTAAGGCATTCGCATTGGACATAGCTGGACTAGACAGTATTCTGAATATTAAAAGCCACTGCCGTAGTATTGTTTGAGTTTTTAACCATTATGAAGGTTCAAAATTAGTATGTTTATTCATATATAAGTGAGGTAAGTATACTTATCTATGTATATATATATGTATATATATATATATCTGATTAAATAGGTATGCTATGTTTGCTGTGCACTTTCATATAGAAATTTGTTGAAATTACTAGTCTCTGGAAACATGCACCACATCATGTAAGTTGTCAGTGTTTGTAAACTGAGTGATAAGTATTACGGACAACAAGTATCCTTTGGGCCTTAATACCCAACAATGATGCAGATTCAAAAAGCACTTAAGCATAATCGTTTATATTAGCAATTTGCTTCTGTCGAAACAATTGAGAAGATCATCCATAATGAACTACAAACAGTTAAAATGCGTACTCCAAATAAAACAGTCCCAAGCAGATTAATTTTTATCAATGTTCCAATTCCAGGTTTGAAAATTTTACAGACACTACCATCTTGCTTAAAATTTATCAAAAGGTACATATTTCTTTGTCTGCATCTGTCAGGCTATAGAACTATTATGCTTTATCTGGACAATGTTTTGCCAAGCAAAAGCAACATGCATATCTTGGTGCTTTTAGTGATTAGGTGATTTTTTGAATGTAAAGTTATCTAACTGCAATACGCTAAAGTAATCAAATTCTCTTTTACTGTGTTAATGTGGTGCATTTAATTTTTGTGCCTTTGTTCGAGTACAGTTTTTGTCTTTTAAAAGGGTCATCCCTGTTTTTTTCGCTGAGACATTTCAGTCATATTTTTCCTGAGACATTTTGATCACAGAGATATTTTGGTCATTTGTCTTGCAGTAGTATTGAAACTCGCCGTAACAGAATTCATTGTTCTATATTTTCGAACACTGTTACCGAATTGACTTCATTTTTTTAGTCATTAAAAAATCGGCCAAAAAAATAAAGTCATCCTCCAGACTGCAACCCTCCTGACAAGTTTATCCAGAACTCAACAGCCACAATGAAAAAGCTACAATTAATAATTTCCATGCAAACACAATAGCTTTGTTTCAGGCATATTGCTTTTTCCATTGTGGTGTACGAGTTATTTTGTTTGCATATGTTTCTGGTGGAATCAGTTTCTAACAATACTACTGATCACGTATTCCTTAAGTTTATTGCCCGTACATAAAAATTATTTGAATATTGTTTGTCAGCATGAAAGAAACCAGTTTTGAAGATGTAGTGGCTGCTGAGAAGAGAAAAAGGCAAGAAGAAGAAAAGGAACGCTCTCGTTTAAACAAAGAGAAACGGGAACGTTTCAAGAAAAAGTTTGAACTGAAGAAAAAGAAAGGTTGTCGAGAGTTTTTGTACCGTTTGCATGAACTTTGGCTTGAACTGCTGTTGGTAAATAATGAAAAACTCCCATTAAATCTAAATGCTGTTGATTGATACAAACATGCACGTTCTGGTCTCCATTGCTTATCTGTCTTAAGCTTGAATCTTTCTGGATCATAAGAATTTTTAGTCTCATTCAAATAACCCATCTTTGTTTTGTATGAAACAAGACGTTTATGTTTGGGATTGTTCGTGCATTAAATACAAGTTTCTTACCCATTTCTCATTGCCAACTTTCATTCAAACTCTTCACCAAACATTTGAAATCCTTCACTTGTGCAAATGCACCCTACATCAAGAGTAAAGAAGTGGTTTTACGGAAGAGAGGTTTAAAATGGGGAGCAATCAGCAACTGTTAGTGTTGTGAGTCCACAATGCAAACATTTGGTGTAATTCATGGTTTAGTAAATTTACCTCTTCAGCAGGTGAAAATTAGCCCCATACAAAATGTTGCTGGATCACAGCGTGCATTCAGCTTGTCCGCATTCATGTGCTGCGTTGATTAAACGTAAAGAAATAGGTTGTAGTTAGTTCGTATTTTAGCCAATGCTTTCTTTGGTTTACTGGTGAGCTCAATCACGATATGAGGCATTATTTTATCGAGGTTCTCACTGTTTGTTCAGGTTCTGAGTAGTGGATGCAACTCCGCTGTTATATGTTACATTAACAACCGGGGCAGCGGCTTTGCGGAGTTCCATAGATATGATAAGTGCTTAACATGTATACCAGAAGATCCTCCTGCATTGCATTTTCTTGTTGCTACGTGCTGGGTTTTTTTTTCGTTGAGACATTTCGGTCATTTTTTGCTGAGACAGTTTGGTCACTGAGACACTGCGGCGATTTGTCTCGCAGTTGTATTAAACAACTCGTCGCAACAGTGTTCATTAGCCTATATTTTCAGACATTCTGACCGAAATGACTTAATTTTTTTCGGTCATATCAGAAACATTTCGGTCTATGACCGGATAAAGCGTGGTTGGAAAAATCAGCGAGTTAAAAAAATTTACTGCCTTCAGTGACATCACCTCCCCTTTTTATGAATTTGCTTCTTTCGTCGCTGCTTGTCGACGCGTCATGGGTCACGGTCGAACGATTTGTCTGCCCAGATTCCAAACCTGGTGGTTCAGTAAACGGGAAAGTGTCATCGGACGGGGTTTCCCCCGTTCACGAAGTCCAGATCAAGCCCACGCCGGCGGTCGCCGTCGACGAACAGAAGAAAACCAAAGCCAAAGCAAAAGCCCCGCCCGTTGCTGAAGTTCCGGCCAAAAAGAAAGAAGCGTCTCCGCCGAAGGTAAGCGGCAGTTCTGTGTGAAGCGAACAAGGAGTTCACAGTTATTCGTGATATTTTTTTCCTCAAAATATTCTGAAGTCGATATGGGCGCACTTTCTTGTAAGCGTCACCTTCCTGTGCAAACAAGTCTAGCTTGTGCCGCTTTCAAAATTAACTCTGGGATTGCGTTTGTTCCATCGGCAGCTGCTCTCAGCCGACAGGTCTCAGCGGGATCTGCTTTTTTTTCGCTGAGACATTTTTGTCACTGAAACATTTCGGTCCTTTGCCCCATAGTAGCATCAAAACTCAACGTAACGGTATAAATTAGTCTATATTTTCAGACACTGTGACCGAAATTACTTAAGTATTTTCGGTCATTGAAAAGTTTCGGTCTATGACTGAAAGAAACTCAGAGCCAGATAAGCTGACGAGTGTGGGCAACTTAAAAGTAAGATCGGAATTACTGCGATAGCCCTTGTCTCAGTAAGAGCGAATGTCTCCGAAACCAACACGATATCCTGATTTCTCAAGCTTTTAGATCTGAAGATGAGTAGTGTTACGTGAAATCGATTTCCAATTTAAAAAATTGCCGATAGATTCACTTGTTTGCCCTCCCTCGTGAAGACTAGTTACTTGAATACTTCTGTAATCTGTGTACCATTGCTATGAATGGTTGTTGGCCAAACGCCCTATTAGAAAATATCCTGTTTTAGTGAAGGATTCCCGATAGGCAGGCAGCACTTGGGTTAAATCTATCGACTGCTTCGAAAAGGG
>JGI24022J15233_10005947_pt1 | contig 13105 bp, 8 predicted proteins | sample Ectturendosymbi2_FD_15233 | JGI IMG/M metagenome (IMG submission 15233)
AGGTAGGGGAGATATGGCACCAATGAGCCCTTTTCCTTTCTGGTCATAAGTCGCAAAGTTTAGCTGGCAAAGCTCCAAAATTTAGCCTATCAATTTATTTGTCTCTCTATGGGTTGTTAGTTCGACTCGCACTCAGTCTCATCGCCACGGGGGGAGGGCTTTAGTGGATTAAGCCCCCCTAACAATGCCTCAAGTCCACCAAATTGAAATATGAAACACTATATATTAGTGGAGTTTTGTCAATTTTTACAATGTCAAGCCCTCCTGCACAAATTTAAAGCCCCCCTGTTGAAGAATTTCTGGTGACGTTTCTGCTCTCACTTTAGGTGGCTCAGGGCACCATTTTTGCTCCAATTTTCAGGTATTTAGTGAAGGTTTTCAGATTTCCACCAAATCAAAAATTTTGGTGGTGTCCTTGCACCCCCGCCCCCTATACCATTGGTGCAGCATAAAATCGGAGTGCTATGATAGATGTTAAAAATAGAACCAAATATGATTTTCAAAATAAACCGAAATAGTTCATTTTGCACATTTTCATACTTTTCCTAAAATCCCTAAAAAGGGTCAAAAGTTCCAACCTAGGGACAAAATCACTGAAAGTGAGAGAACTGATTGGGAAGGTTCCAGCTTTGCGACGTATTAGCTACACATCAATCGACCCTGTTGGTATTTCAAATATCTAGTTTGTTTCCACGCTAGCAGAGCACGGTACACCCAGCTCTTGTTACAGATGGTAGTACAAACCACGCAGGAATGAAGACAGCTGCTTCAATATCTTCAATAACAATTGTATTGTTACGCCTTCTGGTACTGCCGAATAACATTCTGCAGTGCACCCGATTTCGACTTAACTAAGAAAATAAATATCAATATTCTGATTGTTTTAGGGGGGGGGCTTGATCCCCTTCAGCCCCCCCGGCTGTGCCTTTGACAACATCGGACCCTCAGCGTTCAGGGAACAAGCGGATACATCCGATGCAAGTGCTTCAAAGTTCGAACTTTATTTGGTCAGTCAACTATGAATAGATCATATGCAGCAACGCGTGCAAATCAACAACGCCCACAATAAAATATAAAACAATATTGAAAAGCCTTTGCCCATCACGGCCGACGTTCAGGCTGTTCAGTCAATTTTTCGTGGTAGTCGCTGTGTGACGACACCCGGGAGATCGGAACCATCGCGTTGCACTCTGGGCATTTGTAGGCAGGCTCCGTATCAATGGCCGAGCTCCATAATGAAGCAGAAGCACCGCTTTCTTCGATTCTGCAAAATTAAAGCAATGCGGACATAACAGAAGGCGTTAACCGTGTGAAGTTGAGGTCGTGGACACAAGTTTTTACGATCACGGAAATCGTTTCAGGCGTGTTGGTTCAGAAACCGCATGTGTGCTCTGACGTATATCAAGTAAGCCAAAGCGTGTTACATATATTACTTTTGCACACACAAAGAATACGTGTATGGTTTGGTGTTAGCTCACAGGGAGTAAAAGGGCAAGCAGTTGTTTTTAAACGTGCATTTTTTCGTGCTTCCCTTACCGCATATGTGATGCAGTTACACTCAGGTAGACCGTGGTGAGGTAACTATTCCAACGTATTCTTAAACAAACAATTTTTAAATATTCGTTTTTGACATCACGTTACATCCGATCCACAAAAACATTTGAAATTGGAAAACGACACGCTGAAAATTATTGAAACTACCACTTAAACCAGCAGTTCCCAACTTATCCCATCTGCCAACTTCCACCCCCAAAATTGCTAGTTCAGAAAATACGCTATCTTGGCAACGCGTCATGGGAAAATTTACATTTCAGATTCGGAATCAGAAATTCGACATTCTGGTAAAAGCAGTGGTCATCTTTACCGATTCCAAAATGTTTTAGATCGATATTGCCAGTTACTATTACACTATAACCGCGGCCCTGTTTCTTCTCCCGGGACACCAGTTCGTAAACCATAGCACCACTCCGAGGCCAAGGGCAGGTTTCTATGAAAGGTGCTGAAAGCTACAATACTGCCTTGGGGTCCACCTCATGATGCGCCGCAAAATACTTAAAATGCCGGACCAACACATGGATATTGCATGGATCGAGCATAGAACCAGGCCCACCGCCTGCAGTTCCATGTTTTTATAATTTATTAGGTTCCGGCGAATGGCGGCAGGTCACAGCCTGAAATTTGCTTCTTACCAGGATGATTGAGGTCAACGCTCTTGTCCAAAAAGCGCTACGGCGATTCATTCAGTGGTAGTTGATTAATAACCAACCTTTTGATTGAGAGGTGGACACTTCTCACCCGTCCGTCCTTTTCGCACAGGCGGTTTTCAAAGTCCTTTAACGCCCGCGCTGGCCACTGCAGTGGCCGGTAAACCTTTGATCAGTCATAACTCCTGAACGGATTGGGCTAGAAAGCCAGTGAAAACATCCCTGGATCCAGAAGACAGCATAGAATTGATTGAGAATGACAAAAACATACCTTCACATTAGAAACTTGAGAAAAATCCATATTTGTGCTTTTGCCGCACTGAAATTTTAGCCAAATCCAGAGGAAATGCGAAAAAACGCACACCGCATCCAGTCTAGCCGATCCGCTCCGGTTTTTGCGCTTCGCCGAGGGCCGGAATGCTCGAAAACAAGATCGGTTCGAAAAAACTCAATTTGGGCGGCCGAAAATTTTGGGGTCCAAAAGTGGAAGTTGGAAAAATTGAACTTGTAGATCACAGTTCTAGGCCTAGAGAACTCCACAGTGGTGTTAGTGAGGCGTTGAATGGCTTAAACTGTTGAAGCTGAACTGAAGCCACAGAGACCTTGGGAAGGCTGCTAGCCTAGGCCCTAACTGGTTGGCAAGTTATGGCCAAAAATAGAGCCTGAAAAGTGCTCAGCCACCTAGTGGAGATTTTGCTTTTTTGCCAAAATAAAATTCTCCTGCCAAACTTTTGGCTTGAAATTTGTTAGGATGTTGTAAAACACTGAAATACACCTTTTCTGCAAGTTTGGTGGGGTTCTTGCCTACCGACAGGCAGATAAGTGGCTTGAACCTCAAAATAGCCCGAAATCCGAGGTTTTTGCCCCTTGGTACACACAAGAAAGGAAGTGTCAACTTTTTTGATCATCACTGCAAAGGTAAAGTCTTCCCAAACATTTTTTATGTAGAAAGTTTGTTTCCAACGTGTTTGGTTTAGGCTCTGTAGCCTACTGAACGGACGCAACTCGGTTTCTAGCCTACGCGAAAAGCGTTTCCCCCCGAAAATGACATAACAATGACGTCACAGGTGGGCACGATCTATCTCAAAATGTGCAGGCATGTCTTACCGATCTAATGATACCTTCGGTGTCTTCCTAGCTCATTCCGTTCGGAAGTTATGGTCGCTCTTAGGTTTACCGGCCAGTATAGTGGCGACGCGGGCGTTAAAGCTCGTTCAGAAATTTTGCAAACATAAGACATTTTTCTTTCTTGGTCGCATCTGGAAGGGAAGGATCCCCTATGATGTGGTGAAATCAGTTAGGGGAACAACCACGCTTAAAAATGAAACTGAGTAAATCGGACCTAATCACTTTAGTGTGCGCGCTTTGCTGGGCCTGAATCACAACCGGCTGTAGAATAAGCAGGCCCTGAAGTCTTGTACACTGTCAAAGGCTAAATTGGACAAATTGAAGCATTAAAAGGTGAGTGAAGTTTTTCTTAAACACTCGGTTTTGTTTAAGTCAGTGACAAACTGATAGTGAATCAATAAACCAAACAGTAAAAAATGGCAACAGTCAACCTTTGAGAAGATAAGGGAAGCTTTTCGCTCGATGGCAAAATTTCTGTGGAATTGTTTGCGGCATTTTCTTCCTTTGCCCTTTTTTCTGAATTGTTGACTAGTTCACATTGCTTGGCGACCGCATTTCTGATAGCAGCCGATGCTTGGAAGCGTGTTCGAAAAAAGCCGAGTGGCACAGATGTTGATTTGCTGATATCTGCAAAGGCGAACAATCAGGTCAAGAATATAGAGGTTGGTGAAATAAGCCGGCAATGACAGGTCCACAAATCAATGGTGTTGAGTTGAAATGAAACGGGTTCTGGTGTTGTGGCGAGGAGCGTAAGCTACAGAAGTGAGATGCTTACCGCAGAACAAAGAACTACTACACCCAAGAGGTTACCTAAAGTATTATTTTCTTTTTAAACACATTAGCCTTTTCTCATAATAACTGCAATACCCGCTCGCGCTAAAGTCTTGCTCAAAAAGGTCGATAGTAAAGGCATAAGTGTTTGGAGATATTGGAAAACTGCACTTCGCACAACGATAAACATTTGTATTTGGGCTACCTTTTACTGTGGTTTAAAACGAGAAATGTTTCACAATTTTTGTCGTGAAATCACTTGAAGAGCCAGGGATGCTTGCGTATTTCTCTTTTTTGCCTTACCTCGAAGTCTGTTTCATCACAAGCTTTGGGATCCACATACAAAAGTAAAAGCTAACTTTAACTGTGGAAGCGTCCTACTGATCAAGTTCGAAGGCCTCCAGTTCTCAACAAGCACAACGCGAAGCTGGATTGCCAGTTTGAAATACTTAAACTTCTAATTCAATCAAGAACCTCACAATAAATTTACGAGTACAGACGTAACTACCGGCACCCCACAAACTACCCGATTTATGTTAACGTATAATACTGGGCTGGCGAACTAGAATGGCATCTTCTCTGTCAGTAGTATTTGCATATATATATATATATATATATCAGCTAATGAGAGAAGGCTGTTGGAAAACTTCTGAAATACAGTATTGAACAGGGGTGGCGGAACCGGGGCAAGGTCCATGCGGGCCTTGCCCCTGCAATTTTTTCTGAGGTGGCCTGGTCCCCCACTTTTACATTTCTTAAATTGCTGAAGTCAGTATAAGCAACACAACTAGTATTGGGTCTATTGTTGAAGTAAATTGCCAAATGAAAAAAATTTTCCATAGTTTTTATGACATGCACTTGTACTCCCCGATACGAAAAAGGTTCCTCCACCACTGGTATTGAAGCTTAGCTATCCGATGCTTGGCAGTATATTACCGCACTGAGATAAAACTGAATTCATAACAAACGTGATGAGCTTATCGTCTGTAAACACACAACTTTTTGCCACCGTTTCCCGAATATATCTTGGCAACAGCAACAGAATCCTGTTTATTAAAAGTGCACCGCGTTAGATTTCAGCACAAAAGTCAAAACACGAAATCTGGGCCTGCTGCTGACCAAAAATACTGTCGACAACGGTAAGGGGATTGCAGACGACGTGTCATTCGGTTTCAGACGCCCAACACTTCCTGCTGTCTGGCTGTTCTCCCCATGAATGTCTTGTCATCAGACGTGTAGGGATCGACCGATATGGATTTTTTGGGGTCGATGCCGATATATCGGTCATTCATGGACCAATAGCCGATATTTCCAAAATTTTAAAATCTTGATTTCTGCTTCATTGTCAAAAATACGTGTTTTATGCCTTACCTTTTTTTCAAAAACTTCAAAAATCAGGATTTATGAGCTAAAACTTTTGAAATTGTAGCAATTTCAATATATTGCTATGATTTTTAATTAATCTGATTAATGATGGTGCTTTTGTTTCGACTGCGACGGCCGACGCGTGTTCCATCTTGTCTGCTTGTTTATGAAAACGCACATGCTAGCGTTGCTTCAAGATAACTGTTTTGACTTGTGCTTTCTTGCACAAGTTGTCTGCATGCGTGAGGAATATATTAGCGTTTTGTCAACATCTTCTGAGACCGATAGTATCGGCCGTTTTGGCCGATACCGATATATCAGTAAAAACCAAATATCGGCCGATATAACGGTCTATCTCTGCAGACGTGTTTGCGATTCGCTTTGTTTTGAACAGGTGACTGCTACAGTTGCGTCTAAGTTTCCATGGGTATGACTTTAAAGCAGGGTTGAGGAACCTATTTACTATCATGGGACGCATGAATCGTGGAATATCGCTGGCGGGCCGCAAAAAGTATTTTAATTTCATCTTAAACTTCTACCTTTATCTTCTAAAGGAAAAGAAGCAGAGAGAACTATGTCAGGGAGCGAGAGGAGAGAGTCTCTTGACTTGCTGTCTACGTGTCTGCTTGTCATGGAGTTTCTTTTTGACGCGATGCTATGTTCTAACTTGTGTAATAAAAATTCTGTCGAGGGCCATATTATTAAATGTTCACGCGGGCTGCAGGACCCCAGCCCCTGCATATTAAATGTTCACGCGGGCTGCAGGACCCCAGCCCCTGCATATTAAATGTTCACGCGGGCTGCAGGACCCCAGCCCCTGCTTTGAAGTATCTGTTTAGGACATCGAGAAATTTCCCCAACACAAGCTGCGTGGACACAACTCGAAAGTTCGAACATCGGCAAAGTCGCATCGCGTAATAAATGACAAGGACTTCGCAAAAGCAGTCAGTGGTGTGATGTCGATTTCGTTTGCTTGAATAAAAACCCATCGGCACACTTGCGGTGCACTTGCGGTGCCACAGCAGCTGACAAGTCTCTCACAAGATTCTTATTGCAACACCAGTTTAATAAATTAATGTGAAGTAATGTGCCCGATATTGGGAATCGGGACAAAGACTTCTCTGGTCACATCTACGAACCTGCGCTTGTCACGGACTTCTTTTTACGGATGACTTTGCCAGACTTTGTTTTTACGTCGCCAGCTGAAGCCTTGGAAAGATTTTGAACGTTGTGAAGCGGTCGCATAAACTTAGCGATGGAATGCTGGCTGCTCGTGGGTGACTTTGATTGGCGCTTCCGATATTTCGAGGGTGATGACTGGTTTTCTTCATGTCGTTCAACAGACTGAGACGAGCATGAATTCTTGACCTGCGTGTAGATTCCAATCACAACATTAGGTATAGCATAAAACATAGGCTTAAAAATAACCAGTATTGACAAAAAACATTTCACCTCTTGCTGAATGGACAGCGGAAGCGCTTTCAAGACGTCTTCGTCCAGATCTGACATGAGGTAAGTGAAGTCCTGTCACAGTACATTCCAGCTTTCATACAGCGGAAAGCAATATCCAGTGCACAGTACAACAAACGACATACAAGCGATACGTCAGTAAACGTACGCGCCAAGATGGCATGGTTTATACTTTACTTGTGTCAAGCACAGATCACAGCAAGATACACAAGGAAATAACTTACCGTGTACGCTTTTCTGCTTGGTTTAGTCAGGTCAGCAACTTCGATTGCTTTACTAAGTTTGTTATTAGAAGGCGAACGGCTTGGTTTGGAGCAACTGGTATCTACAACTTGCGCAGTTTCTGTAGTCAAAATCAATTTTTAAAAAGTCCAAAGGAACCCTCAAACGATAAAATTACTTCTAACAGAAAGCTTAGCTCGACTGATAAAAAAATCACTACTGCAGCTCAGGCGCGTTACCAGCTTGGGACACCAGGGGTGGCGAAGAGTTTCCTGAGAGGGGCCCAGATTTTTATACTGCAGTATGTCCAATAGTTTTGACCTATGCACAACACATTTTTCCAGGGGGGGCAAGAAATTTTGTAACGGGGGCATCGCCCCCCTGGTTACGGGCCTGCTGCAGCTACTTGTCTTATCGCTAATAAACAACAACTAGATAAGCGAGGCACTCACTACAAAACCACAATCCAATAGAAGATGCTGGTTAATGCAACTGTCCAATCTGTACGATGTTTCATCGGTATCTTACTTTTAGTCAAACGTGATGAACTTGCTTCCCCGACGAATGTATCGCTTGTAATGTCTACATCTGAGCCGACTATCTCGCTTTCTTCCTTGTGCAAAATCTTCCCTTGGGGCGGCGAATCCTCCTGGCGTGCTTGAGATGGAATCGGTTTAAGAAATGATTCTAACGTACCACGACTTCTCTCTGCTCTATCAGTGAAAAGCGACTTCAATGCAGACTTGCCAGTCTTTGTCGCGGTAGATGCAGGAGCTTTACCAGCCCTAGATTCCGGAGTAACAGGCTGAAAAAATCTTTCCAAAGGCTGTTCGGGTGCTGCTGTACGTCTTGCTGGTGACACATGGATTTCTGAATGCACTGAACAGAAAGACAAGATTTCGTTTTGAGTTATACGGGAAAGTTTTCCCACACAATGCTTCGGGCATGACACAACCGCCCACAACGTCAACCTTGTCAGGTGTCATCTTCTTGAGTATTACAGGCGTGAAACGAGCTTAAGATTATGAGAAGCAAAATTTCTGCCTGGTCTGCAAACTTTAGTAGACGCATTACTAGACACTTGTCTTCCCAGTGCTGCTCTACTTTTATGAAGTTGTGCGTGTATCACTGCTTTACGAAGGCTTCGTTTTAAGTCACCGGCTTCGGTTGTTTTCTCCAGGCAGCCTTGGACTTTCACTGGTTGTGTTGGTTTTCAGCAAAAGGCTGTTGACGTTGTTCTGCAAGCTGCTCAGCACGGTGACTGGCATGTAAGTTGTATTGACTTTGGGTGAAAATTGCCAGATGTTGGGCAAAACAGCTCAGAATTTTAGGAGAGCTTACTTAAAATTAGAATCACAGGAAGTTTTTATAAACCTTTAAAATGAGTTTATTTTTGTTCAGATTCACTTTCATTATGCTTGTTTTAGTACTCCCGTTGAAGTGTCACGAGTGGTCTCCAGCGCCCATTTTAGCTTGATTGCGCCAGGAGCCACAGCGCTACCGTCGTAGTGAATGCTGCTTTGGTGTCAAGTCAATGGCAGCACCGAGCGTCAACCTTTTCCTTGCGTCCACCAATTAGAGCTGGGCACGAGGCTGGACAAGTTGCAAGTATCGTTGTTCAAGTCGTTAGTATCACCCGACCGTTAATCGAACCCACCCTACCAGCTTTGGTACCGCATACTCAACCTACAGTACTATATCACGTACCAGGTTGCTGTACTATTGGAGTTTTCTTTCCCGTGGGAAGTATCTCATACCAATGAAGTACGTTAATATATGATCCACACGGCGATAAATAGGAAATAGCAGATTTTCGTTGGAGACAGACCTTCACATATGCTCAAATTTTGTTGGTACGCTCTTACTGAACACCCCAAGCGACATGCGCATTTTCAGTGGAGTATTTATTTAGTAACAAGGATATTGCTCCACTCAGCTTGGACTTCAAACAGGTTTTCAATCGTCAATACCATGCGAACAAAATATACTTATGTAACCATCTTTCAGGGACCGTCGTATGTGTGATTTCAAAAATCATACCAAGACAGTATTTACTAAATCAACAACTTCAACCACAACCATATATTCGCACAGTATTAAGTATCATTTCACAACCACCCATGAAAAACATAGCTGCCCAGAATATGGGCGAACCGTTAACTCACTGTACCTGTACTCTTATTTTCTTGTTTTTTGGTAAGTTTTTCAAGCGATGTATCGAACTTTGCTGATGTTAATAAGCTGGCGACATTTGCGTATCCCTCTGAGTAAAATAACGAAAGAAACGATTGTTGCTACCAGCTCTATTCTGCAGTATCTTGCGATAGCGTGAATTGCGCGTGATTTTTTAGCAACACAAAAATCAGGCACATTCAAACTATAGTGACTTACTCCTAACACATCACCGCGTCGATAAACAAAGCAGCGAAACTCGCCACCATTTTTGAAAAGTAAGTGACCAACGACCCACTTGAAAATTCATCCGGCAAGTAAACGTTTTATTTCACGCCAGAATATTCGGATTCTCTACACAGGTTTGAAGTTTTCAAGATGGTCAAACAAACACAATTTCGCCATCCCACACACAGAACTGGTACCTTTTTCCCGACATCGCTATAAGATTTTGCTGTAACTTTCCCTCCATGCAAATGGTGACAACAGTAAAATTTAATGTAAAACATTTCTAGTCTACGCACGAGTGAGTGCACGCTTTTGCGAACTGAGTGAAACCATAAGCAACAGATTTGTTGACACAACGCGTGCGACCAGATTTTACGACAGATCGTGAAGTACATTTTCCCCCAAAACCGTCCATTTCCAATTCATTCGCACACTTTCTGCACATGCCCTTTCCTGAGGGGTATATGTACTTAATACGAATGGTGAAAAATCCAAAGGCTTGAAGTTTGGGGCAACCTTGACAGCAGCTTTCTGCAGTTTCTGTTGTGCATATCATGAAGATGTGTTTGACAAGAAACTAGTTTCCTTGTGCAAATAAACTGCGATATGATTCGTTTGTGTGGGTCACTGCTGTGACTTAACTATTGTTGTAGCACAGTGCTGCATTTTTCGACCCCTCGCAGAAATTTTACCCGGAAGCTCATCCGCTCACTAGTTTTCAACAGTGCAGTTAACGGATCATGGATTTAAGAATCGCTTTGACAGTATAATCTGGAAGTGTCTCTGGTCAACACTAGGTTAAAAACGGTCGTTGCAAAACAATTACCTGTACAAGATTCTTTAAAATTTTTCGATGAGATCCCAAGCATCGTGATAGAAGGACTCCTTAAAAACAACAAGTTTCACAAAATGGAAGTCAGTGGAACAAAAAAATTATGATGCGCACAACCTCATAAGTTAGTCTTGCTGAGGCAGATGTCAAGAATATCAGTTGTAGCTTACCACAGGTCGGACGAAGATTTATGTTTTTCGTTCAGCTTTTCTAAAGTAGCTAAACAACTTTTGACAACATGCTCCTCATCATATTGATCAATATGACAAGTTCTAGAGACAGTTTTTCGGCTTTGATATCCAACATGAATGGTCAAACTTTTTGCTACACGATTATTCTGAAAATAATAACAATGGTGAAGAAAAAGACAACTTAGCAAAACGCAATATACATGCAGGTGCGATCATTGAGAGATGCAATTGCGATGACTATCTTGCACATAAAAACTCAACTTATACACACACAATCGATCAACAGTACGAACAAATGCAGATGAACTCCACGCTTCATGATCTGAATACAGAAGCTGAATTTTTCATATAATTTCTTACTTTGTGCATGTCCTTAGTCAATCGTTCAACCAGCTCCGCCACCAAGCATCGAACCCAGTGTTCCACTTTTTTACGTGAGTTAAGAGCTTCCGCGCCAGTAAAATTTTTGCTGCAGCCCACCGACTGCACAACGTGTCGTTCTTTGACCGGTTCGTGGTCGATTCCACGACTCAAATCGTGCAGCCACTGCCTGAGAAGTAAATCAAAAAAATTGTCTGATAAACACTTGAGTAATTGACAAACCTAACGCCCCTAGAAAGGGAAGTTTGAGGCACGTGAACGCGACATTACACAGTAATTAGCGCGATTAATGGCGGCACAAAGTCTATTAACAGCGAAGACCTGATAATACACATATCGAAATGTACAGCTTTGGTTTCACAAGATCATTTGCAACTTCCAAAAACTTAACTAAGCGATCTGGAAATACACAAACATGCGAAATATCAAAACGTCAGAACATTTGAAACGGGCAACGTTGGCAACAAATCTACCGCGAAGTTGATCACTTTGTCGAAAACAAAATGGCTGCTTTTACTTGCGCAGGCGCGTAACAAAATTTATGAATACAGCATACTACAAACATTAAGCGCATACCCAGTTTTGCTTCCATATTTTGAAATCAAACAAGATTTATCTATCTCCGTAATTTGACCAATGAACTCTACTCCGTATTCTTCAGTAACTGACGCACCAAGTTTTCCTCCCAAGTTTCTTCTGCAACCGAAACACAAAAAGCCACTTTGGAAGTGTTGAAGTTTACTGCAGAAACCACGATTGTCGTGGTGCAACAAAGGTCTACTGCGGATTTGTAAACAGCGACCTGTTCAAGGTCACCAGAGCTAAATAAAATACGGTTAAAGCAGGTTTACTTTTTGGTTTAACACGTTTTTATAAAAGGGCCGTGCCAGTAACGTACAAGTCGCTTGCAACGTTGGCAGTTAAATGAACTGTAACATGAAGAAAATTAACAAACCAAGGACATTTATAAACACTGAGTATTAGCGTAACCGGCTTCTAGCCAAATTTACATCTTGTAATGCCATTTTAGGTAGGCTCTACACGTGGTTATGTTGCTTCGGTGTGAGGTGAGATTTAACTCAAAAGGGTACTGCTCTACCTGTTTATGTTTTCTTATTCAGTTGTTTCGCCATCACCTTAACCCGCAATTCAAACATGCAATTGGTATTTCATAATCTGTTATCATTTTTACGCCGTCGAACGGTTGGCTGATATTTCAAAACTGGCTTCCCGTATTTTTCTTCACAAAATCTTACTTCTAGATGCAAGTAGGTTCATACCTAGTTTTACGTTCCGACTTAAACTGCAAGTTATTTGCTCTCGATTTCACTTGAACCACACACAGCAGCGAACTGAAAATTACACGAAAAGATCTACGTAGTTAATTTAATTTTCAACATAAAATCAACGCAAATTAAAACCGTACAAAAAAATTTAAAAAATGTATTCAATAGCATTCACAGAGATTTTTGTAATATTTGATTGTCACAAGCAGCCGCAGACCGAAGCTTAGGTGTTCACTGCTATGACAGGTTGGGCAAACGATCTTGTCCAACGAGCACTGCTAAAAATAACTCAGTGGCCCATCATCGATCTACTAAAACCTAAATTAGTGAAAAAAAATTGGAGAGACAGAGATTGTGCCACTGAACGAACGACGTAACGATTCATGACTTTCACCATGACACCTTCGTGCATCGACTTTCCAAGGAACATGGTTTTTGACCCCAACAATTTAAAACACGATGGCTGTAATGCTGGGTTGGTAGAGCGGTTGAGCACGCACGCGCCTCTGAACTTAGTGATTTGGGTTCAATGAACGTTCGGGTCGTACCGAAGATTTGAAAAACAGTACTTGAGGCTTTCGCAATCCTCGTACTACGAAACAGTGGGTGGGGCAAGCGATAGTTTAACGTGCACTGTTGCTGCGGACTGCCTTCACTGCATTATTGACTGCAATATTCTCAAGATAGAAAATGTCAAGTTTACGAAATTTCGCAGTGAACTTAAACGCCTGTAAGAACAGGATGGACGGGTGATAAGTGTCCACCTCTCAATCAAAAGGTTGGTTATTAATCAACTACCACTGAATGAATCGCCGTAGCGCTTTTTGGACAAGAGCGTTGACCTCAATCATCCTG
>JGI24022J15233_10005951_pt1 | contig 13098 bp, 9 predicted proteins | sample Ectturendosymbi2_FD_15233 | JGI IMG/M metagenome (IMG submission 15233)
TNNNAAAAGTCAAATGAGCCAAACTTCATTGAATGCTTAACACGGCATTGAAGAAAAGTAGATGTATTTATTGTTGCTATTTGTTTTCAGCAAGCATATCTGGGTTCGAAGCAACGACTATGACAACAAGTGTTGGTACGGAAATGTATAATTTTTCCTAGAAAATGAATACTATTGCATGTACTAGTAATCTAAAACAAAACATAGTTTTAATTTTTAAGCATGCGTTGATATGGTAAAGTGAGCATGTTTTGTTTCATAATAAGAGGAATTTTGGGTAAATATTTTTGGTAAAAATTCCTTTTTTTATCGAAAGTTTCGCTGAGAGACTGGGATATGTCGCATTTGCGAAGATTATTTAATTGAAAACAGATATGTGCGAACCCAATCATCACAAAGTCAAGAAGGCAGAGACAATTTAGCTGATTCCCCGAAAGGTTGCAGCCAACCTAGAATTTTTAATTGGTGCATGGGTGTGTGAACTTTTGTGTTTGAAGCTGGGCAACAAAAGACATTGAAAAACTTTTGCTGATTCGTTGCATTTGCAATTTTCACACACTCCAAAAGGTATGATAGGATATTGCGAATAGCATAGATTCCACATGAAAAAAATTATTTCAATGAAATTTGTTTGGTGTAGCATAAATACAGATTTTCTTTTCCCTCGAAGTTGCTTTTTTCGGCCAATTTCAGGTTTCGGGAATTCCATAATGGCTTTGAAACCATGAACATCCGAAAAGAGTTTTTTAATTTCATGGTTGTTGCTTTATGGAGCTGAGAAAATTAAGAATGCTCGCGATTAATCTCAATGCAAATTTATGACTGCTGTTCAACATTAGCAAATGGATCTTGTCCGTTGACAGTCTTAAAAATCTACAATTTTTCATAGTTACAGTAACACAAAAATAGTTTTCTTTCGAAATAGAAAATACAGTTGCAAGCCAATTAAAATATTTCGCAAAATAGTTTATAGACGTAACTCACACTAAGAAATTGACTTTTAAGTCAATAAGCAATCTTTGGCAGACAAAGAATAGTATCGAAATCAACGATTGGTTTGCTTCATCAGTAAAATAAAAAATTCGCATATGTGCCTTTGATCTGCATGTCGTTTGATGTAGAGAAATTTATTGAAGAAACGTTTTAGCAAACTTTGTTGAACGTAAAAAATGAAGATTTTGTCCATTATTTTTTGCAATTTTAAATAACTGACATTGATTTTCCTCTATTTTAAAAATAAGTTTGTTATGACCAGAAACCAGCGCCACGAGTGATAGCACGACGATGAATGCAAATGCAACTACGATCATGACCATGACCGCAAATGCAGCTTCTAAACAATCAACGCCAATGAACCTTATTCTCTTTTCTGTTTTTCTCGTGGTTCTGGAAATGTAAATACCATAAAGTGTTCGGTTAGTCAAATGGTATGTGTAAATATTACATTGCAAAAATCGGAACAATGATCTTGTGTGTTTTTAAACAAATGAACATTTAGTTTTAATGAACTCGTGGATTTATCTTGTACAAACAAATATGTATCCTTTAACACAGGGGTCACCAACATTGTGCCCGCGGGCCCCAAGTAACCCGCATTGACCTCGTGAGTCGCCCGCGAGCTTGTTCTGACAATAGCATAAACATGTTCAGTGTCTTCACATGGATATCGCTAATTTTTATGAATGATAACATAATTGAAGACATATTGAGCAAATAACTGGTAGCCCTTCGCATGAATCTATACCAAGAAGTAGCTCTCAGTTTCAAAAAGTTTAGTGACCCCTGCTTTAACATAATGCAGCGTCGCACACCTGCAGATGATTCTGTACGATTCGAACAAAATCGTGATAAGTGCAAGGCGTTGTGAGTCGGGAACGGGTGGGAACGCCAACCAATACTTTTGACATAATACTCATCTTGTGTAACACCTAAGCGTAATTGTGTATTTACTGTTTAAGTTATCATGAATGGCATTTGCGTATTCCGCACATTGTGTCATTTATTGCGCCTGTGTTGTGCCTGTGATCAATTTACCCTCCGTCGCACCACATCAAGCAGAAGGTTACAGCTTGAGGTAGCACTGTGGATGTTTTCGTTTCTAGTGTAATGAAAGTGTGTACTTTATTAAATGATGGTTTGAAAATGTGGTGTTGGAAATGGCTAGTTTTTGGAAGCGATTTCACATTTCTTTTTTCAGCACTATACTTCTGAATAGGTCTATACGAGTGGTCTTCAACCAGTTTCGTACAATTGTTCCCCTACAGCAGTGGTGCTCAAACCGTTGCCCGCGGGCCACATGTGGCCCGCGAAGCAATTGTCATTGGAAAGAAAACGTAACACTTTAATGAATTAAGAGAATTTTTTAGAGAGTTTTTGATGACATTATTAATTCTTGAGGCCCGCAAAGGGTTTCTGAAAGACAAATCTGACCCACGAGCCAAAACGTTTGAGCACCACTGCCCTACAGAAACTAATAAACGGCCAATCCAGTTAGCTCAAAACAAAACGATTGAAATGCATTTGTAGAATAAATATCATTGAATACCAAAAAACAGCTGGTTCCGACTAATGCGAACTTTGCGCTTGATATTCATTTACAAGCTCTTTCAAAGCAGTGGGCAAGTTCGTCATCTGAGGTTGTGTATGTGATAGTTACCAGCAGTGGCGTAGGAGCACAGTTTGCCGCCCCTGGCCCTAGCACAAAATGCCGCCCCCTGGTGGGAGCAGTGGTGTTATATTTATGATTTCATCGTGCTTAGCCGACTATGGTATGATCTTTTGTTTTTTGAAGACCTTTTTGCAAGAACTTTACCCTAATTTAGCGCAAATTGTCGACTGGTTATCCTCTCCGAACACCATGCCACGGAGCCCAATGCACAGCTGCAGCTGGAAATAACTGCAACTTGCAGATATCACAACATCAGCAGAGTATTCGAACAACTATACAAATAACAACTATTATGAACAGAAAACCTTAAGTTGGACTATTTCCAATCTATAAAATAAGATTATGAGGCTAACAACAAATTGAGAAACATGAACGTAAAAAACAAAGATTTTGTCGCATTTACTCAACAATTAGCATTTCGAACAAACACAAGATTTGTAGTGGGCGGGAGTTGGTATGACCGAAGTCATCATTATTCGGCTCCCAAGACGGTTAACAGCCAAGCAAAAATTTTCAAAGCGAATGACAGGAAACCGAAATGCAAACAAAAATAAAAAATAAACGAAGGGGAAATGCAACTAGCAAGCGTGACTAGGAAGAAAATCACCAACAATAATGATTAATCGACCTTGAGACAACTGACCGGTAAACTTGACCACAACAACTCTAGTCCTAATCGTTTTGCGAAAAAGAAATTCTTTTCGCGCCTATGTCAATAAAGAAGAAACGCGCTGGGCTACGTCAGTCTTAAGACAAAAAAATTCTACAGCACAAAGACAGCTTGCATATTCAACAAAAACATTGCCAGAAACGTAGTCTGCCAGGCCAAGGCCGGACAGTTGCATCAGCACGCACACAGCAGGCGCATTCAGCCAGAATATGAAAAATTTCGCATGAGAATCACACTCCGCTCTGCCGGCCAAAGTTTCAGCCAGCCAATGCTGCATTTTATCAGCGCAACGCATAACCGCGGCTTCAATCCTGACGCTAACACATTTTCTCAGCAAAACCTGCGTACTTTAACGCCTTAAGATAAACAGCCTTATAGTCGCCTGTTCACCTATCAAGGTGCATCCACCGGATGAGCGAAAGTGTTAAGCAAGTAAAGCAACTTCCCTTTCCTATTAATAAAGCACAGAACAATAGCTTAACTCATGTAGAGCTTTCTGATTAACTGTGGCAACTAGTTGCTTTACTGCTTTAAAAGTCTGCCTGCAACTGTAGCTGGATCCATTGTTGCCAAATCTTCTTACAACGAATATACCAAATCTAGTCTAAAAATATATCGCATGTATGCAAAAATTTTCTGTAACAATAACTTCAAATTTCTTCCTGCTTTTTCGATGCTGTTTCATGATTTCACTTAGTTACTGTACCATAGACCAGCTGTAAGCTCAATTTCTATTTTCCTAAATATAGCGGTGACAGATTTATTAACCGCTGGGAAATTCAACCTTCAAACACCTGCAACTGCATTTTTATTTCTTTTGCAGTCCACCGCATTACTATGATGTACAATAGCTGCTTTGCGGTTTGCAATTTTTCATTTTGCACATTTTGCTCAAGGGATACATAGCTGTATGTAGCAGAATCATGCTTTGCAAGCCATGCAAACTCTATCAGTCACTCTTCTCTAAATCTTCTGCCACTCGCGTTCGTAGCTTTCCAACCATTGGGTGCATTGGCTGACTAAAAGCATATACCTGGAGTTAAGCTCAGTTTTTTTAGAACTTCTCAGCTCTCCCACAGTCTCGCTTTCCGCTTACCCAAAGTGCACGCTTTCTCCAATGTTAAACAAAATCACTAATTTTTTATATGTAGCTTCAAAAACCATTGATTTCATGGTTTCTCTGTTTACGCTTTGCAATATAACAAATAATTTGATCTGAAATAAACCCTCCGACAAAAATAGACCAAGTACATACCAAATGTTTCATATACAATAAAAAGGTCGACGTTGTCTATAGGCGTTGGAGGAATCAGCCGACTGGGCTCTGCTTTCATCTTTTTGCGATGATTCAAACTTGCGCATATCTGTATTCAAGTAGTTTCACTCCACAAGTGAAAGAAGCCAGGAATCAATCACAAATTTTTAATAGGAAATCGATTTCACGTAACACTACGCATCGTCAGTCCTATCATCTTATTCAAATAGAGATTTGATTTCAATAAGAATATGTTTCCTTTTCGAAAGGCCGACAGGCTCTGCAGCTTTCCATCAAGATTCTACGTATGACATTGATTCAAGGGTGTGGAGATGTTGAATGGAACCTCAAGATACTGCCCTGTTGACCAAGTTTGCATCGACACATAATTACACTTGAGGCCACGTACAGCCAAAAGTGTCTCGCTAATCTTTACAACAAAGCAAGAAGTTCTGAGAGTTCATCTGTTGATGAGGATCCTGAAGCTCGTCAAGACATACGCGAAACATGACTAAGGCAAATCGCTTAACATGACCAGTATGAACAACATCGAGGGTGCAAGCAGCCTTCACGGAAGACGTCAAGTTGCTAACTAGTGTAACGGAAGAGATGGGAAATCCTTTCATAGAGGAAGGCCAAGATCTCTTGGTCTTGGATACCAGAGGCATCGTGGATGCAAATGTTGCAGAAACAGTGCGAAAGGCTGAAATCCTTGGAGAAGAAGAAAACAGCAAGTTTGTGGATGAAAGACTTATTCAACGTTCAAAGCCGATAACAGAAACACTACACAAAACCGACACAAAACCTTATGAGCATTGTTTGGTCGCCCATCTTCCAAACCCTCTCAAAGCAGGAGATGCTGGTTACTGCATTATAGAACGACTGCAATCTCATTTCCAGCTATATGTCACACAAGATCTGGACCGATTTTTTGCTCATGAAAACAAGCTGCCCCACCATCATTGTCACTTGGAGGCAGGCTGCAGTTCGATACAAACGCAGACCTTCTTTGTTGTCTTGAACCGGACGAACCCCGACCAATAACTTGCCCTGCTACAAATGCCGAATCCTTTGATGGTGCTGCTGTAGTCCAAAGGCTAAATCCTGAACAGCTAAGACGATTCAAACTATGCATGTACGGTACTTTCCTAGTAAGCGGTTTTATAAGCTCCAGCGGTTTTGTAAGCCCGTGATTCCACGACGGTGAACACATTTGTGTTAGTGATGATATGTTGCAACTTGTTTAGGTTTGCTGTCAACCACAACCGTCGCCAGAAAGTCGTTAATAGGGGGCTTTGCGTTCGTTCAAGGGGAGCTTGAAGTTCAAATTTGACAAAAATTCCACTAAATTATATTGTTTCATAATTCAATTAGGGGGGCTTGGAGTTTTGTTTGGGGAGGCTAAGCCCACAAAAGCTCCCGCGGTGACGGGACTGCTGTCAACATAATTGATTGAGATCCGTATTTTTGACCATTACATCTCCGGCTTTGCTGTTTGAATCTTCAAGGCAACAAGAAATCAAATTTTGAGAAGCCTTTTCTGCTATAGCAAAAAGTAACAAAACTATAAACACAGCGTATCACATAGCACTGACACAAATATGAATTAGTGCGCATTTGCGGGATATTATAACTGCCTCAAAAAGCATGAACTTCTAGAAAAGTCATTGACATAAAGTAAATCATACATTTATTATCAAACATTTACAACTTTTTATGAAACGAATCATGTTGCGCTAATGGAAAATTAGTCCCAGCACAACATTTGCGTCATGAGGCAAAATGCACACTACCAAAACTGAAAGCAAGTAAGGGAATCATACGTTGTTCTTACCTGAGCAAAATCTTGTTCAACTAGTAGTAATTCATCTCTCACCTGAAACAAGTCTTGTTTAACTTTTTAACTCTTTGTGCGATGGGCACAAGCATTACGACACAAGCTACTGCAACATTTTCATTTATACGCCTGCATAAACAAAGCCCCATAGGCTAAATTGAAAACACTTCATAACACCTTGCTACTAGGTCAGTCTAAACCAGGTGAAGCTTGAGGGGTTACTTTTAAATGCAATACAGAATATTTCTCATCTGTGAGCATTTTTAGGTTTATTATATGCTTAGAGGCACATTATATTTGCATGGTAAAGCATGAATTTCAGCATACTGCATTGGTTTAATTTAATGTTTGGTAATCGGGCAAATTTGTTTTGCCATGCAGTGATAGTGGGTAATTAAAATGTGAAAAAAGTGGAGAGGCAGTCAGCAAATGCCTATTTTGCATGGGATGTGCATGCAACCCAACTTTTTATTGACAGGTCAAGTGTACCCCATGCTCATGTCGAGTGTGCCCCAGGCATGGGGCGCATTCGACAGAAAAGTACCCCTTTTTAAATTGCTTTTGAAATGTTTTCTGAAAAGCGTTGTTTTCATATTTTGTGTGTATAAAGTTGCTTTATTTTATGACAACTTTTGAGCTTGTTTGGACTTGAAATAAAGTAGCAGTTGTTGAAAATGCACAAAAGCGTCGACTGTACCCCACCTTCCACTTCACAAAATATTCTTGCACAGTATCTTGCTTACTGTCAAGTTTTGTTAATTTTGGTGATGGCAGTTGGCGGCAGGCCAAAGCCTGAATTGTGCTTCTTGCCGTGGCGATTGAGATAAACGCTCTTGCCGAAGAAGCGCTACGGGAATTCACTCAGTGGCTGTGGATCGAACACTCAAACCTCCAATTTAGAGGCGGACGCTGTACCAATGAGGTATTGCCGCCCTTCTATCAAGTTCTTCGTCAATCTCACGCATTCTTGGCTTGAGTTAATCAAAGTCATTTTCTTCGGAGTCTTTATCAATTGGAGAGCTGTAAGCCCATTTTTGTGCATTGTACCTTTCATTTTATGCAAGCGCAGATATAACAGATTAATGCACAACAAAAACTAGAGCAGACGTTTGGCCAAACAATATCACAAAAAAACGCAAACTTGTATCAGAGATAAACAGCTACATGATGCCTGCGAAAAGCAGCTACAAGGCGACTATCGAGCGCTCAACTATGAGAGATTCAGGATACTTACATACTACGTCTTCTGGAACGTTGCTGGAAGTCTTCGGGAAGTCTCTTGAGCAATCCTGAATTTTTATTTCAAGTAATTGATGATAACCTCATTGTCTTCACATACGCTTTGGTGTTCACAAGCTAAATGGTGATAAGTACTACGCAATCCAGCAATGCGGGACTGAGGACCGAGTTTCAGGGGAGACGGTTGGACATGTCCTCCTCACCTTTGGGACAAAGAGGGACACAACAAATTTTGTCCCCTCATATTGATCTAGTTGTATAAATTTCACTGCCAAGATATTGACAAAGAAATTGTGATGTCCTTTGATGCAAGGTGCCGTGCGTTTGGCAAAATTTAAATACTATCCCGATAACACGACAAACAACGGTGTGATTAAGGCGTACTTTTTGGGTCATTGTTCCGGTCAATGGAATCTGAGAGACATGTTCATTAATTGGATATGCATTATGTTGCTGCCAATTATTTGAATCTCGAAGATACATGTTCATAAATTCCACTTTTAATGTATTCTTTATTTTTGAAAAATAATTGAAATGTTGTGTTTGTTTTGTCTACTTTTTCAAGGGCTCTTGACGTCGCAATACAAACGTTTTGTGTACGTAGTAAACTCGCAAATACCTAGTAATCTTTTTTAAGTACAAGCACAGTATTCTATGCAACTCCCATAACAGCATGGGCGCACCCATTGGGGCAGTTGGGTCATGGTCCTTTACAAAAGGTCGTACTAGGGTTGAGTGAACATGATGAAGTTATCGAAACGCAACCAAGAATATTATAAAAGTGTGATATGCAGAATAACAGGCATTATCACACAAAGCTTGTCTCCCCAAAGTTTTCTAGCAAACTCGGTGCCTGCCTGGTGGCGGATTTACGCATAGGCCAAAGAGGCCATGGCCTAGGGATCCGCGCTTTTGGGGCCCAGCGCAACTCTTTTCTGTGACGACTCAATATTAACTAAAAATTTGCGAAACTACGCGGAGGCATAACTTTACAATTTACCGTGAAACGAACGGAAATGCAAATGTCTACCCTAGACTCTTATCAGTAGAGTAACAACACGACAATATTGTGCAACTGGGCGTGAGAGAGATGTAGGCCGTCTTTATGAAAGTGGTGACAAAAATAATGAAAAATAAAGAAAAGGTACTTAATTGATGTTCAATTTTCCACTGACAAAAAGCTCGCAAAAACGCAGACCGCCAGAGACAGCAAAACTTCGATGAAAAGCAATATTTTCAGTTTTGGATCCTACGTTTGATTGTTTTTAGTAGATTTTGCGCAAACAGATTGTTGTTGTGGAAGCTCTGTATGTCAGTTAAATCAGCTAGAAGAGTTTCTCGTGAGCTTTACTGGGAAAAACGTGCCTACATTGGGTATACCTCATGTGGTTAGTTGAGGGTGTTGCGACAATACTTTGCTGCTGTGCAAAACTTGTCTTCATGCCGTTGAACATCGGCCTATGGTGTAGAGCAGGCTTCTCAAACTATGGGTTGCGGCCTGAAATGGGGTCGCGAACTGTAATTTTGGGGTTGCGAAACCAATTGGCTTGACAAATCAGATGTAACAATTTTTGTAAAATTACATGAAAATTGAAAGTAGGCCTGTAGTGAATCTATTTCTACTGCATTATTATTTTATGAGCAAAATCGCACTTTACGCTGTCAGTTGTTTACTGTCATGCCTGCCTGAGCTGTCAAATGATAATAAAAACCAGGCACAACTGTTATGCGTTGTTACACCATGATTGTTTCAAGGTACGGACCGATAATGACCTTATTGCATTCATTCCGACACGAAGACATGCTTCTGTTTAGACTCAAGGTCTACAGGGGCTATGCTTACTGCTTTGAGAGCACATCGAGTAATTTCAAACTAACGTTAAATGCTTCATACCCAGTTTCAGAAGTACTTTTGAATTTGATTCAGGGAAAGTTGCTTCCACAAACCATACACAATTGAAACTTTAGGAGGCCACACACCTGCCATGCTCAGGATGAGTTTGTGGAGTTATTAAACGACAAACATTTGCAACTGGAATATTTAAAAGAGAATTTAGCCTATGTCATTTTTGGATAAGAACAAAACAATTATTTTCAGTCATTTCTGATCTAGCCATTCATAAACTCTTAGACTTTTGCACAAGATATTTGTATGAAGCGGTATTCTCAAAATTCATGATCAGGAAGTCCAAAAACTGATCTTTTCTGAAAAATGTTAAGAATGTCCTTTGTCCTGCGTTGTCTTGTATCAATCTACAAATGATTGATCTGTATAGCAATTATCAAGTGCAGCCATCCCATTAGTTGTGCTCGATAACTTTTAAGAACTGAATTGTTTTTTGTTAATGGGAGGTTGGGGGTCAAAACCCCCCTTGAGCTTGATATTTTACAAACACTTTATTACCTGCTCAAAGGAGATTATTTGTTTTCGCATACTTTTTGCTTGTTAATTTGTCGACATGGAAATACCACGGTATGAATTTGCATACAAATTTCAAGGAACATTGTGAATGGGTCAAGAAGTGATAATTATATGTTTCGGTAGGAACCTGGATTATCGTACAGAAACCATCTCAGCACTTTTTGCAGACCTTTCGTCCACTACGCATGTTTAAGATTGTGTTCCGTGATAGTTCACTTTATTCGAAACAATTGCATTTATTTTTGTCTGCTAAGGCTGATCAGCGCAAGCACTGGCGGCATTGCCTACATTACCAATTTCTGTATCATGATAGAACTATTGCACAAGCTCAAAAACAGGAGTTGTTAGCATAGAAGCATTCAGGCATTTGATAATGTCTCAGCAGCAAAAATGGAAAACTAAAAGTTTGCTGGACTTCTATAAATAACAAAAAGTCGAAAGTTTTCTTGGTACTTTATGCGCATTTTCAATTCTTGTGTAGTTTAGCAAGATTCGATTTTTCAGACCGGGGTGTGCGCCAGCCAGTCCAGCCGCACTTTTTCTATGCTCGACTGCTCTAATTCGGCGAGACGTTAGCGAAGTCTCATTTTGCAGTTGTAAATTGCTTTGACGAATTGGTGAGTGTGTGCCTGATATTTTTGCAGTTATGGACTGCTGAATCGTAGCGTTGGGTTTATTTTCCTCCTATAGCTTACAAATTGGAGCGGTAATAATTTATATTCAGTGCAATGTCACATAGAATAAGGGGTGTGGGTGCAGAAAAATATGCATATTTTGTCATTATGTCAACAAACCTCGCCAAAACGATGGTTTGGAAACAGGATTATGACATCAAATTGTGTCGTCACGAACAGCTCACATCAAATAAAAATGACCACCATTTGCTACTGAATGAAAACCACATGAAAATTTTCTGCGTACGCCACTGCATAAGATGGGGCATACTTTCACGCTTTTCAGACAAGCGGCCAAATAGGTTACACCTGCTTGGGGCGCCCAAAACCAAGATGGCCTTGGGCTCCGCGCTCCCTAAATCCGTCCCTGTCTCTGCCGCAACATAACGTTTCTGCAGTTTGCATTCACAATCCTACAAGGCAGTGAAATCAAACGAGAGCACTGCCACTGCGCATGCGCAATACGTAACATTTAACGCACTGTAACGTCATTACAGACAAAGGTCACACTGCCAAAATTAATTTATGTGAAAGAGATGCGACAAATAGTGCACAATGTCCAAACAACATACTCATACTCAATTCCAGGGACAATTGACCCCATTGGTAATCTTGAAGAAAAAATCTCGTAGCCCTAGGCCTAAGCAGCCAGCTCGTAGGTGAGCTAGGACAAAAGTCACTTATGGGAAGTGGTCTGTTCACAACAAACTACGTTACACTGATGTTTGCAGATCAGTTATCAACATTTCCCAATATTGACTCTCAGTGCAAACGCGATTGTTGGTCTGTTCACATACTAATGACATGCTTTTCCGGAGAAGGGTTTTGCGCATTTGCTGAAATTAATTCGTAAAAGCGAAGATAAATCAATTAAAGACGTTGATAGTGTTGTGGCAAAAGCGCTTGAAATCAGATTGAAGCTTCATTTTTCACAACTTCCTTTCCGATTTCAGCTACAGACATTGCAGCAAGTGACATGTGTTTTTGTGTTTGGATCCATTGTCAAACGCCACGTATTGTGATTCTAATATCACACAGGAATTAACTCTAAGTCCAAAATAACGAGAAAAGACATTGATGCTTTAAATTTAATACATGACTGGAGTGTAGAAGTTTTGCCAAATCAAATTAAGCTGTACTGGTAAAATAAACGTTGACCGGCAATGCAAACCATGTAGGTAAAAACAGAAAAAACTCTCTTTGTGCAAATAGTTGCTAAAGTCACGCTTATTTAAGCGTTTTACAACAAGAAACGAATGCGCTTATGGTCAAGGTCTTCTGTTGAAAAAGCTTAACTAATCTTTATGTTCAGACGTTGTGGTGTTTTGTGGACCTTTTTCAGTAACTTAAAATTTTTGAAGGAAAACTGGAAATCTTAGGAAAGTATTTTCGATATTGTCAAAATGTTGATCAAACGATTACGTCATAAAAGCCAATTAACAACATCTCCTGACAAAGAGATTAATCATCGGGGCCTTTTAGAAAACGAAGTTCTTAGACAAGTAGGAAGCGCTTGAACGACAAACGAAAACTAGTCTTAGTTTAAAATATAATGGCGAAGTTAGTATTTCGAAAGCTTTCGTCAAAAGTTTTTTACCATAAAAATGCAATTTTGAAACAACTGTAGATATTGGATAGCATCAAAGAAACATGCTTTGTTTCATGGTTTCAAGTCGTTTCTTTGTTAAGGGTCACACGCTTCGCAATCAGGTCGATAATGCTGCTAAATTGGAAAATGACGTGGGCCCTTTATCAAGCCCCATTGTGTTTGCTTTTTTATAAAAGGCCTTACGATATATTCTTCGTAGTTGTGTGTTTGTAATTTGACCTGCTCTCCTGCGCGACGCTCTTTTGTCTGATTGACTGAACTCCCAGTGTAAGCTGGCCCTTCTTTCCACACAGGCAAGTCTGCCTCTAAACTAGCCTGAGTTCATCCTTGTTTGGACGTTATTTGACGAAAATACATGAAAAAGTTTGCTTTTGATTAACCAAGTGTTAATGAGGTTGGAAATGAGGTAGCTCGTTTGTTTTAGACGTTCTAGCGCTCCCAAAATCACTTTTCTCATTGTCAGCAGTCAGTGTCAGCGCATATCAGACGTGGCGTTTGATATGTGGTGAGAAGTGTGTGTAAAACAAAGCTGCTTTGGGCATCAATTGATGCCTGATGGGGATGTGCGTTTTCACAGATTATCGATTAAAAACTTCGCAGGAGGTTAAACGATATTTTAAATAATATTTGCTACAAAACTGTGATATTTTGTAAATGTACCTGGCTACAAAATAAACATTTGAAATTTTCACAGTGTGCATTATTTTAAAGTCCTCTTTCCTTG
>JGI24022J15233_10005956_pt1 | contig 13097 bp, 11 predicted proteins | sample Ectturendosymbi2_FD_15233 | JGI IMG/M metagenome (IMG submission 15233)
AGTGTAGTTTGTAATCTGGACCAAAGTCGTGATTAGTTATAGTGACTTTGATCTGGACCAAGCCCTCATTTTCTGTAAAAATCGAACAATCGGATGTCGGTAGTTCAACAGCTTGATATAAGAATTCGGTATTTCTTTGTTCGTGTTCGAGTTTGCGCTGGGTAGATGTGCAGGGTGTTAAGATGATAAAATTTTTGATTAACAGGAGTTTTAGAAGCGGAAAGCACGGACGTGCCAATTGCTTGGCTCCTTTGAGTGCGCATCTTTAAGTGCATTGCTCAAGCGCACAGCAGCGATAACACAGGCAGGTTTAGGGGGTCAGACCCTTCGATCCGGAACCGTCGCTTTTAAAACATTGAGTTGCGTCATCGAAGTCGTGTACCTGTTTGCATCAGTAAAGCAATTACCGTAAAGCAGGGGTCGCCAACCTTTTTGAAACTGCGAGCTATTTCTTGTGTGCCGATTAATGCGGCGAGCTACTAGTTTGATACAAGTGTGTATTACACACTTCCGAAACAAACATTTTGATCAATTTACCTTCCATTATTTTAGTATTGGTGAAGACAGTGATCATGCTGATGTTATTTTTAGAACAGGCCCGCGGGCAACCTACATGGTCCTTGCGGACGACCTGGTGCCCGCGGCCACCACGTTAGTGACCCCTGCCGTAAAGTTTCTTGTCTGGGAGAACACAACACGCAAGGAACTCCAAACCCTTGAGTTAACAAGCAAGTTAACTACAGAATTTGCCTATCACAGCACCTGTAGGGGATTGCATAAAGAACGTTGTTTCTGAATTGACAATTTGACATTATAAGCGAATTGAAATGCATGTAAAAGATGCCATCGGGACCAAACAAAATATACCGTTATGGGCGAATTGACGCTCCAGACGAAGCTGTTATAAACGAATTCAACTCTATAGAATATATGCACTTAAGGTTTCAGGCCTCATTCGGATTAAATTAAAAAGGTATTTTCAGGGCGAACGGCTTGTTTTTAGGGCAAATTGTTATTTTCAGGGCAAATTTTTTCCGCCCCCCCCAGTAAAATGCCTTCCCGTACGCTTATGAACTGTGGTGCTGAAGCGTGCGTTATAGACGATGTACGTTAGCGAACGAACCCTTGGCAAGATCAGACTCGGGAAATCGCAGAGTTGGTGAGATATGAATGAACGCCATGCTCACTCTATTCAGGAACCTCAACCTAAAAATCTAAAGGCAAACCATGAAAAACCAGTTTGAATTCTTTAGACCGGAGTTCTGAGATTATTTCAGATTTTACCTTTCCAGCACGCAATTCAGCCAACTTTTTTAGCACCACTAACATCGGATTTCAGATCAGAAATTGTGTTGTGAGCGTGTTCCAAACCAAATTACAGATTCTACCAACAACAAGCAATCAGTGGCTATTGACTCAATTGCAGAAAGGCATTCGGAAAACATCTTTCCCACTGATTGCAGTTGCAGAAGATTGAACAGTCGGATAACTGCAAAGCGTCGTGCCTCTCGGCACGTGACCTGCCTTTCTACTTTGTCAAAGTGCCTGGGGGCCGCTTAGGCCTAGACCCACACTTTTTAATTGCGAATTTTGCCTAAATAAGTTTAAAGATAGATTGGTAGGGTTTCGTATTTTCCGAATGGATTAATTACACATTTGCAGCATTTACGGTGAATTCTGGGGAGTAATTTCGAAGTGATAACTGAAGATCAGTCACTGTGTTCAATATTTCTGGAATAATCCTCACTTTCAATGTAAATTGATCAACAGCGGGAAACACACCGAAAAATTCGTTTCAAATTTACTTTTGCACAATATCAACTTTTCGTTAAATGAAGTTCATTTTGAAGTTGGCACAATAATATTCTCGCATGACTCCAGCTGCGCGCAGGGAGACGAAAGCCCAGTCTCACCCCTGAGCAGGATGCAGCGATCTTTTAAAGCGAGTACACCACAACACTAAGGTTAGATTACGTTTTTCCGGTTGTCTTTCAGCGGCTTCAGGTGTGAACTATTGAACTCAATCGGCAAAGTGTATTGCGCGAATGTCTCGTGAACTTGTTTTCTTTCCATGATCGATGTTACAGTAGTACCTTCATATTCGCTGGATGCACTGGCGGTTTCGGATGATGACTTAACGTACGTGAGGTCCACATCTCGGATGCTGGGCGCGTTTTTCCGCTTGAATTCTTTTGCCGTAATCTCATGCATGTGGAGATGTTCATCCGGACTTCTGGAGATAAAACCATCGTAATATTACCCTTGTAAACTTCAATTAAAACTATTCAGTTTTCGAACAAATCGGAAAAAGAATTGACTTTCAAGCAGCAAAGTTCACCATGAGTACAAAATCTAATACCTTTTTTATCATATTCTAAAAAAATAACATCAAGTCACAGCTGGCACACACGCTTTAACACCTTTCCTTCCAAAAGCCAACGTACCTCCTTATGAAACAACATTCGTATTCTGCATCCATCGCTTAACAAGGTTTTGAAAAAGTCGACTTTGCGCAGATTTAACTTTATTTTAGGCCTCAAACCAATTGTTGTTTCCAACAAGCGTGTCATGGATATTTCAAAATATTAACGGCATACATGAAATACTCTCGCTACACAAAGGTTGAGAAACACTCTCACTGTGTCTTAATTCAATTTGAATCCCAACGCAAGAAACTAGCAAGCTTGTTGGAAAACATGGGGAAACCACTTGACGTAGTAAGCCTGCAACAAGGTTTCTTTAGTTATCATTCAGGATGAGCTTCACGTGCTGAGGCAGAGAGTTTTACTCTGAGCTGTGCTGTGTTTGGACACTGGATTGAGCACGTGCAGCTGTCGTGTTCTTTACGCTACGCGTATTTCAATGACAAGAACAGCTTCAAACACCTTAATATGCGCTCCACTTCGATGAAACACCATTTTGTATGATACTCAGTGCATTTGGTGTTTATTCGACTTAATCGCATAGATAAGCACTTCAGCAAGCACAAAGTTAGGCAGTAGGAAAACCGATGAAGTTATGAGCAATGTTGTGTGCGAGGCACACCAACCAACCGAGTATGGCGCTTTCTCCAACATTAGCAATGCAAGAGCCATCTGCTTTCAAACGCAAAAACAACGGAATAAAAATGCAACTCAGTTTCAGAGAGCACAGACAAAGTTTAGTGGCGGCGTTGGTTCAGAAATACCAAGCGGGATCCTAGAGGTTGCTCAATGGCAAACTCCAACGCACATAATTACAACCAAATGCCAAGTAAGCTTCTTCTGTGGACGTCTGACAATTTTTCTTGACCATCTTGGTCATGAAAACCGACATTGAAAGTTTTTCTACAGCAATTGAACAGGGATATCATCGTGGGTAAGTTTAATTAGAAAGCAGCAACATTGATCCAAAGTCCATCGCCGAAACGGCATCGGCGAACTGTTCCATTCCGGTTTAGAAGTATGGTTGAACATATTCAATTTTGGGCGAGCATTTATTACATCCATTTATAACAGTAAACCCTCAACCGCAAATATTATGAATATTTAAGTTTCGCAAACACTATGAAAGCTGTCGTCGACATTTTATTCATCTTGGTTTCACCTGAACCTTTCAAGTTTCTGTAGCATGCATCAAATCAAAGTTGCTAAGTGAAGTGAGAACAGTTTGACGTCATCATGAGACATGCCTTTCCTCCTTCAAAGCAAAAGTTATGCATAAGATTATCACGGTTTTAGTGGTGGAAAACACAATCGTTTTGTCTATAGCAGTTTGAAGCCAGAAATCGTCATTGCGTTCTACGAGTCTTCACAAACTGACCTGCGCTAATTTTTTTCAACGCTTATGATCGTACGAGTAATTTCGAGTTACAGGTCCATAATGAGTCGAGCAGAGTCGTCATTTTCTTCACCCCAAAAGACTGGAGTCATTTCGAGACATACAAAAACGCGAATCAAGTCAGACTCGAGTCAATGACTCGCGTCGTCACATCTCTGTCGAATTTCAACATCAAGGAGCGCAAGGCAAAATATTTAGGAGCTGTTGGTTCAAAGCAGCACACTCAGAACTTGTTCGTTTACAATTATGATGAATTAATGTTCAACGTATTTCTTCAATTAACAGAATTCAAAAGCATCAATTCAATGAAAATACCTTATTTTTAATTATATGCTCGATACGACCAAGCTGTAAGAAGTGTTGCAGATGTTCAACAAAACAACGCTACTTTACAATGTAATATAATAACAAACATATTTATTGTTTCACTTCAAATGAGATAATTGCATTTTTCAAACTGTTTTAAAACTTGTTCACCTCGATCATCGCTGCATGTGTCTCAGCAATTTGAAAAACCAACAGCACATTATATAAATGATTGCCGATAAGCAGATGTTAGGGAACAGTAAAGGAGCAACGGAGGACTCAACTGTGCAAGGTAAGTTTACTCTCTACAGAATGTAGGTCTTGTATGCTAAATGCAAAACTGTAAATGTGAATACTCCAGGCTCTTTTTGAAGAGAAGTTTTCGATAGATCAGGAATGAAAATTTTCTTGAGCGTTCGAATGCGATTCTAATACTACAGTACATATAAATTCAGTTAACGCTCTCGACTTGCGTAGGGCTGGCAAGAGACGATCAAACCGTATAAAACATTTGTGATTAGTGTTTTGTAAAGATTGTTGTGAAACATGTGCGGAACTATGTTTACACTGGGAACTATTTATATTTTTAGATATCCGATGGTCACGGTTCAACTTTCTTCGACAATATTTAAAGCATTAGATAGCATACCGACTAACAGGAATAAGGGATTATATTAAAGTACCTGCTAAAAACAGAACTGACATTAACAGAGACCCAGTAAGTCTTAGCACAGATAACGGCCTATGAATATTAACTCATTTCTGATCAAATTTTTCCAATCCTTTGCTGAAAGCATGAAACATTCTCATGAGACCTAAATGCTAGTCCAAAAGATAAACTACAATATACTTCAATGTCGAAAACCACACACTGAATCTTCTTTTTCCACATTCGACTCTGATGTGTCGTTATTGGCCATCTGTGCGGTTGGCTTACAAAAACATATTTCTGGATCAGTGCTTTTCAACCTTTTTTGTACCACGACTATTATAGCAACCCACTACAGCCCAACAACCCCATCTAAAACTAGAATAAAGCAAATATCGTATAGCTGCGTACATAACATATTTACTCGTGACCCCTCCAAAAATGTTTCACGAATCACGACCCCTCTGGGGGTTGCGATGCCCAGGTTGAAAACCACTGTTCAAGGCAAAACATGAGAAGTGGACATGTTGCAATAGCCAAGAGTTGCTGAATTGGCTTGAAATTAATCATTTGTTTTACAGACGTGACTGTTCCACATGGAAGTACCCAACAAATATTGGGAACCACAAGATCGAAACATAACTGCAACATTCTTCAAACGTCAAAAAAACTCGCAGTGATACTTGTATTTTGCGTACAAGTTACTCGCCTGGTCTGCGTGCTCTTGACATTTTTCTTCGTCTTTGTCTCTTTACTTATATACGTAAGTTTGGATGACCGCTCATTTTCAACATAAAGCGTCTTAGTTTGACTCATTTCAGCTTTACAATTGATCAAAGAGTCTTAACAAACTAAGTTCTGGTGGTAAGGGTGCAATAAGTGGCCGAACATATTTTCCGCAAATAAATACTCCTGCTTTACGTAAGGCTCTCACGGACATAGGATTGAGTACAACGAGCCATATGTAGCCAGCGCTGCGATGAAGATAATTAGATTGCTGTGCACCACGACAATGCGGATTTATCCAAGTATTACAGGATCACAGAGCATACACGCTGGGAATTTCATTTCGGCAACCCACAAGCAAGTTTTTGCCACGTGGCGACCTGCTGAGTAATACTGTACATTCGCGCTCATGATAGTCTTGAACCAATACGATCATTCTGCTTCCACATATATGCTCGCAACAACTATGAATAATCTTTGCCTATGAAAAACTATGAAGAACTTAGCATCACATCTGAATGAATTTCTAACAGTTTCTTGTGAAAAAGAAACCATTGGTGCAGCTGATTGTATGCTTTGCAGGAGGAAGCTCTGGTTTTATTTGATTCACCTCAATCCCAAACAAACTCAAGCTTTCTTGAACCCGAACTGTACCAACGTAAGTTAGCAATACCATATTTCGGTCGGAAAGACTTTTCCATTGGGGAATGGTGGCCAAAAGCATTTTTTCTAGGGGTGAAACAGTGGTGAAATTTCATTTTACCACCTCGAAACCAAATGAAAAGTATATTTCTGCTAAATAAGTAATGAAAAATATCAAAATTTTTGATCGGATGCAATGCGACGGATTTATTTAATGACAATTGGCGGCTGCCCGTAGCTTGAATAATGCTTTTTGTTTGGGCGTTTTGCGGTGAACGCTCTTGCCCAAGGAGCGCTACGGCGAGTCGCTGTGGATCGGACACTCTACCACTGAACTAATCGCTGCCCTATATCGAATTTCAAAACACAGAGGTCGCAAATGGTTCCCCGTGCCTCTCTTGGAGGTTTCAACGCCCATGCCTATATCCATCAATACCCATCAGTAGCACCTAATTTCTAAACATTACACGGCATGTAAGAAACGACGTAAAACGTCGAAGCACGAAACCCGCCTTTCGTATGTTTTGGTTTGACTCGACTGCAGTCAAACGCTCTATCAAACTAATGATCACACTAAACACTGCAAAAACTAAACTTTTAAAAGTCTTGGTTGCCTGAACAAAATTTGACTGAATCTAACTAACATTGCTAATTTTTTGACTTAATCAACCACCCATGGTGTCAGTTAACTAGTACACCTTACATTGAATGGTGAAGCTCTACAAGGAATCCAAATTGGACAAAACTCACGTGGCTTTTTGCAGCAACGTACACGACATTTCACAAGGCTCGAGGTGTGATTGGGATTTTGTTGCCAATGGCAGAAGTGTCAGTTTCTTTGCTTATCATCTACATTGTGATTGGACCGCTTTCTCCACGGATTACGTATGGACAGTGGTTCAACTGGCTGTTCAAGTGAGTTCACATTTTCTACAAGATCTTACGAACTTACTGCATACACTTAATTCTGCGATTTGCATATTTCTGCTCCAGCCATATGAATTACTCCCCTTTGGTGCAAACGTTTAGCCGCAACAAACGTTTCCATTTCCAGGAAGAGATACTTTATATTTTGACCCTAATCCTTTACATCTGACATTATATCTGTTTCAAGTGGGCTGTAGGTTTATTCCCGACGGTTTGGCCAACGACACATGTTTAACCAGACTCACATGAAAACCTTAAGCACAGCTTATTTGTATTAAGTTTTCACATTCCGTTCAACGTAAAATATGAAATTTATTATAACCGACGTAGGCTATCACTAACCACCAAGTAACACAACTGACTATGATCATGTACATCGGTGTGGGTGGATACTGGTTAAGATATCAAAGTAAGATGTGGTAACCTTCCAATGAAGTTGATCATCATGCCCTTTGGTGTCATTTAAGCTTGTTGCAATCATCATCAAACATTAGGAACTTTACATAGATCCTTTAAACCGAACGGTTTCACTTGTGGTAAATGAAACTTCATTTGTAAGTGATGAATACACGAGAAGAAAGCCTTTTCAGCTTCAGATCTTATGAGGAAATTTCCAACAGTATGCTGGTGCCACTGGTGTTAAAGATTTAATCAGAGGAAAAATTCACATGCACTGTTTTTAACCATTAGTTTTGTTTAACCTGAAAACGAGTGGTTTTGATATCCTCATATTTTGCGCAGACTTCGCATGTTTTGGATGCGAGTGATGTGGACATTCACTGCAATAGCATACGCCGCTCTCTTCATTACAGTGCGTGAGATGAAGTTTAAAGAAACGTTCAACCCAGCGTACGTGGACAACGACCTGACCAAGGTCGGGTTAGCTTTCACTACACTTGAATATGGCAGCCTGGGAGTGGTGGAAAGTGTCCTAAAAGTTATCAAGGTGGATACTTTTGAAAAAAGATTACAAGCTTACGACAGCGGAATTGTCGGACGATGGAGAAAACTGTGTAAGCTGTCGTATTATCTGGGCACGGTGGCATTTGCTCTTCGCAATTTTTCGTTGACGATTTACTTTGCTGTCCTATCAACAGTCGACCTGACTGCCACTCCCGATCCACTATATCTATTTTCTCCACTAACGCCATTCGAGCGTGCTCAGCAACATATGGTCCAGAGCGCGATGCTGGTGCTGCAGGTCTACGTCACCGTTATACGTGGAAAATTTTATTCCTTCTTCCTGAAAATATTTCTGTCCAACTTCTTAACCGAGGTAGAGGACCAACAACTCCAAGGAAAGCTGCAAGGAATGTTTCGTGCGGAAACGGAAAGGAAGGATAAACAGAGAACATTCTTCAAGATGGACAAATTGCCTCTTGGTGCAGTGTAACTAAGCGATTTTCTCCTTTATGATTCAAGCCTTGACGGTCAGTCAACTGGATCTAATCCTTGCTACTGAATTTCTTTCGCCGTAACAATGTAATAATCTTTTTGTTTCTGTTTGAAAAATCCCTCTCGTTTTTGTAAGTTCAAAGTTCTATTCTACTTTTGTAGGGTACAAGACTTTTCGGTCTGGCCGTTTCGGTCTGATCCGTTTCGTTCAGAGCCATTTTGGTCTGAGCCGTTTCCGTCTGGCCGTTTCGGTCTTGGTCGTTTCTCAAGACATTTCGGTCGTGACATTTCTGTACATGAAGAACTGATGAAATTTGTTAATGTAAATGAATATCTGGGCAAGATAAACATTTATCCTTATAATACAAGACCAATCAAAACCCGGCAATTTGCTTTGCCAAAAGCATGTTCAAACTCGGGTGCTAAAATGATAAAATACAGTGCAATAGAAATCTGGTCAAAAATTCCTTCAGAAATAAAACATAAAACGTGTTTGGCACTTTTTGCCGCAGAGTATAAGAAATATGTATCACTCAGCTCCTAGAAACATACTTTGTGTTCTTATTGGTGTACATAAACCAGGTGCATTGATTGCATTATGTGAACGCTGTTACAGTGGAAACTGTCAAATCATGAAGTCTCCGATATATCTTATATCGTTTTGTTTTCGTTGCGTTCACCAAAACTGGTCGCATCAAACCTTAGTATAAAGTAGTGGGATGCCTCTAGTGTTGTGTACAGGTGCAAAGCAAAAACAAACTCGTATGCGCACTGAACATCAAACGAATTTCCGTTCTCAAGCACGCATTCGCAGCGAATTCTTTTCCGCAATGCAAAATTGGACGCCTGGTTCTCAACCTATTTCAAACTCGTGACACCACTGCAGTGCTTTACCAGTTTACAACTTTGACGCAATTCCTCTTAAGCATTCACGAATATTTCTTAATAAGTGAAAACAGTAAATGTTTAATCCGACAACTTTAAACCATTTCTTCTGGTGGCTTAACCTTTGCCTGCGACGCATTTTGCAGTAATAAACCATATAATCGCATTGCACATATTAAACTTTATACCCGGAGCAAAAGACTTTTACTTGCTGTTATACACTGTTCCCTTCACACTAAAATAGCTTCGTCCTTGGGAGGTCTACAGCCTAAATGACCCGTGGTCCTTCGCAGCCTCCCACTCCCTCACGCATTTTTTAAATCGATGTACTTGGAAGTCATCGCAGTACTACATTATAATAATCATGATGGCGTCATTCATGCATGTGTCTTAAACGCTTGTGTTTCATCAAAGTGAATGTATTATCGCCATGAGGCAAATACTTTCTGCTGTCGCCACGTAGCCTACATACGCTCGAATTTTTTCATGTATTTGTGCGTTCCTTGTTACTGCGATGCATATTTAAAGTCTAGCGCGTTGCGTGTGGGAATGAAGGCGTTACACAATGCATTACATCAGGGGTGACCAACACGTTGATCGCGATCGACCGTTCGATCGCCGAGTCTAAGTTGGTCGATCGCGCTTGATTTTGCATTGAATTGACAAGATACCTAAAAAGAACATTTTTCAATCAATGCTTCAGAAAGTACATAAAAATGAAAAATGTTGTATTTTATGACATTTTGTACTTGTGACTTTAGTGTCGACTGGTCGATCGCGAGTTATCAAGAAATTTTCTAGTCGATCCCAGTCGAAGACAAGTTGGCCACCCCTTCACTATACAACTGCAGGCGAAATGTCACGCTAGCTGGTGTTATTCCAACTTCCTTTGATGTTGCAGCGAAGTGACAAAACAGTCTTCCAGGTGAAATGTTACTCTACAGGTGTTATACCAACTACCTTTCAATTCCTTTTGATGTTGCAGCCAGTGCCGGATTAACCATTAGGCAAATAAGGCACATGCTTTAGGGCCAGTGAAAAATTCAGGCCACAGAAAAGTAAGTCAATTTTGATAAGGCCTGGTGATGACAAAAATGTTTTCATGTTTTTCAATGTAAATAAATATTTATTGTTATAAATATGTTTATCTATTTGCTAATCGTCACGATTAATATTGTTGATTAGAACTATTTTATTTCAATCGCATTTATTGTACGTCTCTCACCAAGATGTTGCATAATTTTTCGCAGCTCGTTTGTTGGATACTCGCTTCACAAACGCTCTTCAACCGGTGTGCACGGTGCAGCCTAGGGTGCACCAAAATATGCGTGGCGTGCACCACTATCACACACACATCGATCCATTGATGAGGGGAGCAATTGAAAAAGAAATTATTCCTCAGTTTGAGTTGTTGGTTAATAACATGCAACAACAAAAAGCCATATAAATATTATTTCCACAATTTTTTGTGTGTATTTTGTTATATTGTAGTCCAGTAGGATGATTTCATATCACTTTTCACCTCGATTGACCTTCCAAGTAAATAGGGTGCACGAGTTCGTCAAAACATCTTAAATGGTGCACCATAACAAAATGTTGAAGAGCTGTGCACTGTACGATTCGCTTCGTCCACCGAATGAACTTCTACGTCTTTATGACGTAACAATATTGTTGACTCTTCGCTTACAAAGTCTTAGCTGTAAATTGCTAGGTAGTGGCAGTGCACAAATTGTAGCAGTTCTCCAACTGAACTGGATTTTTTTGGAAAGGATTTGCACATGTGATCACGTTGTGAGTTACTATAAAAGCAAGAGAGAGGAAGTTTTGAGAGTGTAGTAGAGTGGAGTTGTGCTGTGCATTTTGTGCTGTTTTAAGCAGTTTATTCTGTGAAGCTGCTGCATGATAATTTAGTAGCCTTTGGGCTATTAACACACAATTCACAAAACGTGAAGTTGGCTGGGAGCGAGCAAATGAGTTGGAGAAGAAGAAGCGTGATGAAGCTGATCAGCTTAAGAAGACACATAAAGTGACTTCATTTTTCTCTGTCCTGAAGAACGATGCTACTGGTGCACAGGCCCGTAGCCCCGTTTCAAGATTTGGTGGGGCACAATACATTTTTAGGGGGGCAAGATTTTTGTTTTTACTATATGTTTAAAACAAATTTTTCTGAGCGCAACAAAATTTGGGGGGCACAAAAGAAATTTGGGGTGCACTGCCCCCGAATGCCCCCGTGGCTACGGGCCTGCTGGTGCAACTACTACTACTACTGATGATTCACCCTTCGGTATCTGAGGTGGACAGAGATGAAGAGGTGGGGACTGCCGTTGAAGCTGGAGTAGCTGACATTGCAGAAGGCAGGGCTAAACCTGCTTCCGGAATGATGTTGGGCTTCTTGGCGATATAACGGATGATTTACGTGAGATGTGCATCAGCTTAGGAGCGAGCCATTTTCGAAACTTGGTAGACAGCTATCCAGAAACAAAGCATGACTACTCTGGAGTGAATCGTTTCTTAAATTCCAGTGCGTCAAACTGGTTTTACCAAATGGAGAGGTAGCTGAACGTGACTGGCTTGTGTATTCCCCAGCCAAAGCCTGTGTTTTCTGCTTCTCATGCATTCTGTTTTCCTCTGATCGTATACAGCTTTCTGGCCTAGGATTTACAGATTGGAAAAATATGGCCAAGCATTTAAAATCCCATGAAATCAATCCAAAGCATTACAAACCAGTTCTGACATGATGTTAGGGGAGTGTTGCTGTTGGGCGCGTTGATGAGCAATTGCATCATAGTATGCTGGAGCAGCGCAACTACTGGAAAGCTGTTCTGTCACGTTGTGTTACGACGATTGCTTTTCTCTGTGAGAGGTTTGGCTCTTCGAGGCAGTTGTGAAATTGTTGGCTCCGGAGACAATGGTAATTATTTGGGCATCTTGGAAGTGATTGGCAGTTTGATCCATTTCTGTCGGAACACATCCGTACTCATGCCAATTGCGGACGTGGTCACACTTCATACTTGTCAAGTACAATCTGCGAAGAATTAGTTGCTATAATGGGTAAACGAGTCATTGGTATCATCAAGGATGAGATAGCAATGCTACGGTACTTCTCAGTTTCAGTGGACTCCACTATATAATCCAGATATAACCCATAGCCTACTGACTGGTTAACCATCATTCTTCGCTATGTCCATATGGTGGATCACCAGCCTGTGGGGCGTATTTCTGAAATTCATCAACATCTCCGGTCACACGGGGAAGAATCTTGTTGACACTCTACTTCACAACTTGCTAGATCAGGGCCAGGGGCGCAACCAGCTCTTCATTTCGAGGGGGGCATGAAATTTCATTCGATGACGTCATCGTGCTTATTCAACCGTGGGACAACTTTTTCGCAAACGGTCACATAATAATAATGTATTTTTGCGCCCGCAGACACGAAGTCCATAGCACAAACACACACATTCTGCACAACGCTAGTAAATAAAAACAGAGCGTTTTACAACAGTGTTGGAGGCTGAATCACCGGTGTCAAGCGAAATTTCTTACTTCACGCCATATGCGCATGCACAGAGCAACATTCCAACATTCTACAGGGTGACACATAAAAAACGGTCATCACCTAAACTTGAATAACTGTTGAAGTAATTAATCAGTAATTTTTATTTTTCAGATTTACCAAGTAGAATTAATGTTCTAAGAGTCTACCAAATTTGACCTTCGAGATGCCATGGACTACTGAGCAAAAGATATT
>JGI24022J15233_10005960_pt1 | contig 13093 bp, 6 predicted proteins | sample Ectturendosymbi2_FD_15233 | JGI IMG/M metagenome (IMG submission 15233)
CAGTCACAATTGGTGAGCAAAAGGTCTACCCGGAGTCGGAGTCGTTAAAATTTTCTGCGACTCCGACTCCTCAGGTTGAAAATCCTTCCGACTCCGATTCCTCGACTCCGACTCCACAACCCTGGCTCCCAACCCCACTAATGTAGAAGTCATCTGTTGTTTATGCTCATATGATAGTTTGTGGATGTCCACGAATACCTGTTGCAAGCGGAAAGTTCATATTTTTCGAAGTGTAAAACCATGATTGATTTTATGCTTGCTTTCATTTCAGACCACTAAGTACACCTTCTTTTCGTTCGTTCCAAAAAACCTCTTTGAGCAGTTCCATCGCTGGGGCAATTTCTATTTTCTCCTGTTGATCATTCTGAACTGGGTTCCATTTATCAACGCTTTTGCTCGAGAGGTGAGTGTTTTGAGGTTCCTGGTTTGGCGTTTCAAAAGAACTAAAATGGTAGATTATATGATGAATGGCACTTGTGCACAAATGAAAAGAAGAGCTGATGATAGAGAAGAATGGCGGAGGGATGTCATGAGAGACCTGACGCAAGGCAGATTACCTTTGATGATGATGGCTTCGCGTGATTGGGCTTGACTTTAAACTTGCAAATATGCAAAAGTAGACTGCATGAAGTTTATTTTCCGCTTTGGAAAAAACCTACCAATGAAACGAAATTCCGGCAAACAACGGGGAATATATTTGTCTTCATTCATACCGCTTTTCCTTTGGGGAGGGCCGCGGGGACAGCAGCAGTAGGAGGACTCGAAATACCTCACGGTTTTCAGCAATCTCTGACAGTTCCGCTGACTCCACGCCAAGATGGGCCCACCCAAGTGAAGTCGCAGATATAATCACACCATCTGGGTATCTTTTCTATGAAAAAGTTAAAAATTCATAGAAAAAAAATAAATTTGGTGAAAATGAGAGCCAGGGCAGAAAAGTTAGCGATAGCTTAAACATTAAAGAGTAACGAAAAGCGAGTTGCCAATTACATTGTCAGGTTGTCATTTGCAAATGGAATAGATTGATTGAACGAGGTAGAAAATGAATTGAGATTTTGTCTAACGCACTGGTTCCCAACCTTTTAGTAACCTCGGACCTGTCAACGCTTGACAATTCTGCTGCTGTCCGGGAGTACTCTGTGATGGTTGTTTAGTAAAACATACCCCTGATCCTCTCCACCTCCTCTCCACCTCCAACACTCTCAATCTACGCACGCAACAGTGCTTCCATGGGAAGAATCGACCAACCACATGCTCAGATAGCGCGTGGTGTCACTACCAGCATACATTTTGTAATTTTGCAGCCCGGTTCCAACTGATCCGCGTCCCGAGGGTTGGGAATCATACGTGTAGGAGCAGGCAAATTTTGGGGGTGCGAAGGATATTTTGCCCGGATTTCCTCAATTGCCCGAAAAATTTTTGTGCGGCAAACTTCCCCTACAAATTTTCTGTGGCAGTTGGTTACTCGTTATCAACTCTCGCGAACTCTAAAACATGAAGACTTTCTTTTTTCGGAGGTCAAAAAAATATTTTTTGAGAAAAAATGTCCGACTTTTCATTCAGTCAGACTCATTGATCACTCAATAGGAAAGAAAGGTGTCGAAACTTTTGTGCCCGAATTTTTAGGGATCTTGCCCGAATTTTCGACAAATCAAAACTTTTGGGGGTGAGCTTGCCCCCCCTGCCCTTCCAACTCCTCTACCACTGTTGGGGACCACTGGTCTAACAAAACCGAATGCAACAGTGTTCACATTCAACTTTCTACTTAGATTATTGTACTAAAAACCGCAGTGAAATATTCTGATTGACACAGGGTTTTTGTTTGCATCAATTTTTGCGACAACCTCGTTTCATCACAAGTAGTTTTTTAATCTAAAATGGATTTTAGATGGATTCATAGTCCGTTATATTTGACGTTGGTGCTGAGCGAATTGCAAACTGAATCTGAAGGATGCGACAGTGCTGCTAAGCAAAAACAAACTCGTCTCGGCCACTGCGAGGCAACACCTGTGAGCGATATAAGCGATATGCTCGCCCCTGATATCTGTTCAACGACATGTCCATATGAACGTTTCAAGAATTTCATTCCTGTACAAGTCCAGCCTCGAACCGTGGCTCGCTGTAATCCTTTTTGTCCTCGGTTTTTGCGAACACCAAATCGTAGGCACGTTAGAGCGATAAGGGCCTAAAGTTGGATATTGCATTTTGTGGCAGGTTTGCATGATACCCCTGCTGATTGTACTGGGAATACTTGGCTTTAAAGACCTCATGGAAGATCTGGAACGTCGCAGAATGGATTCCCGTGTTAACGGCCAACTTGTGAAAACGTTTTGTTTGTAAGTTTTGATTCTGTGTGCTGGTTAAGACACTTTGTGTGAATGACGTGCACCTGTCTTTGATTTGACCCAGTTTGATTTGACAACTTTTATGCTGTGTATTTGCAACTTTACCGAAAGAACCACAGAGGTGAGGCAAGAACAAGCAGCTAACGGCTTTTGAAGACCTCTACCGCTGAGCTCGGGCTGCTTCATTTAAGATTTTAGTGAGACGCCAATGTGGTTAACGTCCGCTCATTCATCCGGCCCTGTGGAATGCTACTTTTAAGAAAATCTCTGCATCACAATTAAAAGCTCTAGGTTTGCTGAAAGCTTTCGAGGAATCATCCGACTGGTCTCCGCTTTCATACTTGTTCGATGAACGGACTTGTACAATGTACGTATCTATATTTCAAGTAATTAGTCTCCGTAAAGATAACGCAGTCGAGCGAATCTGGTTGTGATTGACTGACAAAGCGTAGAGAATGACTGAAAAGCGGCGCGTTGCCTGGATTTCTTGTCGTGTGGACAGTTTGTTTGGTATTGGAAGGTACGATGTCGGTGACGTGATGAAGTATGACGTCAGTTGCTGATCGAAAAGTGCGATGAACAGGTTGTAGCCCTGACTAACATATCACAAAAGTTGTTTAGGCTATCTGGTTAAGTACGTGAATACAGATTAGCGAAAACAACAGTCATCAAACACCCGATTCAGTGCGATGGATTGACATGTTAACATTGCCCATGGCTTGATAAATTTTGCTGACATTGTGTTGATTTGGTCGCTTCAGCCTATATTGCAGCTCAGTGAGTGGTGCTCTACGGTAGCAGTACGGTAATAAGGAACTCACAAAGCGCTTGGAGTCGGAAACATGTCGTTCATCAGGATATTGTGAAGCATCTACTTCCTCGTGTGCGAAACGCTTGCCTAAACCGCGTAAACGGCATGTAACCTGTTCTGAGCAGGGATCGCTCTTGGTGATGGAACAAAGGCTCTACGTCATGGAACAACAGACAGATTTATCTTCGTTTCTGCAGAAGTACGAAAAAACTTATTGTTTAGTGCAGCGATACTCGCTTTCGTATTCCTTTCGGTGTGTCACCAATGGTCGACGGCACCCATCTCCGCTTGCCTGCACCCTGCTGGCCACGCAGCTGCTTTCGCGGTAGATGCTGCACCAGAACCGTCGGAAGAAAGTCTTCAGGAGGCTTCACATTTTTGCAGTGGTGCTTGAGATTCTAAAATTTGACAAAAACTCCGCTGATTTTATATTGTTTCATATTTCAAACTGATTTATATTGTTTCAGGCTTTGGGGGCTAAGCCCACCAAAGCCCCCCCATGACGACGGGACTGTGCTTTACTTCTCTTGCACCCACACTTCAACGTCGAGCACAAGGCTGGACAGGCCGCAAGTCAAGTTTTCGGTATGACCCAACCGGAAATTGAATCCAGCCTATCAGCATTGTTGGCACATGCTCAAGCAACAGTACCACTTAGCCGGTATAAGCAAGCAATCAAAACTAGTCATCAGATTAAGTTCCCTTCATTTCAAAGACAACCTTTCACAAGAGTTAGGCATTCGTGTTTCCTAATGCCTAAAGTCGGGCTCTTTTCGCAAATGTCATGTTGTGTATGTGTTAATCTCACGTAAATCGACAGTCTCGAAGAAGGCAGCTTGACGCCAATCGTTTGTGGTGTAATTTGACATTTCCTTTCCACACATCAAGGTCATATGTGAATAGCCTGCAGCTCTCGCTTGTGCAAAGTCATAATGTGCATTGCATCCCTTTCATGCTGTCGCTCGGTTCTTCGCTAACATTTCTAAACGCTGAAATCTGGTTTCTTTATCATCTTGTCAACACACCTTCTGCCAGTTAAAAGTGGAGCAACTGGTTTTGCTGCCAATTCCAGCTCCGTTATGCGATACGTTTTCAAGCGTTACATGTCTCCGTGAATGAAACATCATCGTTTTGATGAAACGCTATTTGCCCCAGGCGTGTGAGAGACCTGTGCTTTGAAACGAGTGCTCATTGTCTGCAGCAACAGAATGTTATATAACGGTTTCCTATGCTAGTAAATTCTTCCGCTTTTTGTCCCTTTCAAATTAAGTGCTCAAAAATGCGGAGAAACAAAAGTACAGCTTTTTCGAAGTTCCCAAACGCTATTTGCAGAAGGTACCATGCAACATGTTTAATAAGTATGCGTGAGTTCAGGGCCGCAACCAACTGATATTTTCGGGAGGGGGGCAAAATGTGAGGGCAATTGCCCGGTTGCCCCTTGCGGGCCAGCGTGTGTTCACTCTTCTGCAATTGGCATACTTCATAGGGAGAACGGCTTGCTCGCTTCTAAATGATAGCCGGAATCTTCCAAAAGTCGTTGCAGCAAACGCACTTTTGAAAACTTCGAGACTTGGCGTTTTCTCATCGACTCATCGAACAATCCTCGCTCGCGCGTGCCACGAACTTCAATTGTTCAATCATCTATGAATAGTCAGAAGGGCGCACGCGTGAACTGTCGGGTTAGCACCCTAATCAAAGCGGCAGGGAAAGATCAGCTCAGAAACCTGCTAAAAATACCAACATTGGAGCAGCGTTGCTGCATGGCCGTATTGCTAGCGAGATGAACTTAGTTGGAAGTCTGGTGTAGGTCGCTATTTTCAGGCAAACAAGTTTGGCCACGATACTATAAAAGACACTGTTCAGCTCCTGTGAGATTTCATTTTATCGACCGCGACTGACACAAACATTTTTTCAATAGAGATGATGCTGTAACGTAACCAGTCTTTGCATTACAAAAGGTCCAGCGGGGCTGTTAGCGTTGAATCGTTTCTTTTTCGATAATCGTAGACGCTGAAATAAAAAAATTGTTCAATTTCTGTGCTAGTGCATGCTGCCCCCCAAAAAAACTTTTTTTGGAGGAATTTCAGTACCAAGAGGCCATTCTTGGCTAAAAAAACTTTGGCTAGTGCTGTTTTTTCTGTTTCGATGTTCTCCAGTTGCTATATTCTAGCAAAGGTGACCGCTGCTTGCTCCCCGCATTCGTCCGCTGAAGATGTTGCAGAGTAACGGTATGAATCGTCATCCGGTTGCCGGATTGGATATCGAGAATTGTGGACTGGAATATGCAAAAAGTTCATGTTAATAAATGGTTTGGGTTGGAATATAGCGATAACAGACTGGGTTGATTCTACCGTATTTTGTGAAGCGTTACGTTGGCAAGTTTTGATGAGATTTTTTTGCCATTTCAACCTAAACAGCACGTAAAACCAGCCATGGTTTATAAAGCCAGAAAGACTGTGTAAAGGCTTGCACAGAACCAGAGATTGTGGAAAGACTAGATTGCTTGGTTGCGTCTGCATCGAAAGCATTTATCAAATGGAACACTTGCGCGTTCAACAAAACGTTGTCAGTAGCAACCGCAGAAAATCTCCACGCTTGGCTGAAGTTTGGTTGATTAGGTTCTTTTTATTCTGCTTCAGTCTTAACGTCGCGTTTAAATTTTGTTGATGGAAAATGTAGATTTAGTTCAAACAAGCTCTCGCTTCTCAAGCACTGACGCCGACAAATGGATATAGATCGAGGGCGTGTCGAGACTGATGCAACAGACATTGTTGCAAATACCTTTCCTTCTACGTATAATGGCTTTGCCCAAACGTGCCCAAATGTACCTGAGCGCACCAGATAAACTTTTTCCTTTGCTGTTGCCTTTTTTTGTGCCGAAACAAGACTACTTTTCTATTTCCCCTACTCGTTTACTCGCAAGAAAGGAAAGCCGTATATTTGTCATTAGCAATATAAAACGATGATATCTTACAACACCGTAAAGCAGTGGTGCTCAAACATTTTGGCTCGTGAGCCACATTTGTCTTTCAGAAACCCTTCGCGGGCCACAAGAATTAATAATCTCAATAAAAATTCTCTTTAAAAAATTCTCTCAAATGATTAAAGTGTTACGTTTTCTTTCCAATGAAAATTGCTTCGCGGGCCACTCCAGAGGGCCTTGCGGGCCATGGTTTGAGCACCACTGCCGCAAAGTAACCACATACCACCTATTTTCAAGTGTTGCAGGAAACAAAGCATTGCTGCGAATCATCTCGTGATCATTATGTCAGTTAAGCTTTTGCTTAGAGGAAAGTTTAAGCCAATTTAGTGATATTTAAAATGAATAAATTCGCTTAGGTTAGACATTTGTCACATATTAGACTTGCAAAATGGAGAAAAAGTTACAATAACAAGAAAACATAGAACTGTAGACCTTAGTCTGAAACAGTGTTTCTCAAAGTGGGCGAAATCGCCCCCTTGGGGGCGATTTTGATGGGCACGGGGGCGAAAAAAACATAGGGGCGATACGGGGCCGAAAAAACACCAAAGGGGCGAAAATGCTCAACCACTAATTAATGACTGAGTTAACTTCAGTATCCTACTATTATGACTTGTTTTTTCCTTGCAAATTTTAATTTACTATGATAATAATCGTTGGAGGTTGTTGCTAAAGCAATTTTGTCTGTTGAATTTTTACTCTGGATCGTCTGTGTGCCCGGCTACAGTGTGGATTATTTCAGGGCTGCGAAGCCGTCGTAAAAATGTCACAGGTCCGGCTCAGGAGCTCTTGTTTTCATGATCATGGCTCCGGCTCCAGAGCTCTCTTTTTTCATGACTCAGGCTCCAGTTCCGGCTTCTATTCATTTCCACACTTTAATATTTTAATTGTCTTGGTGTGCCTCACGTTGGACGGAAAATTAATGAAATCGAGTACAGAAAACCAGGAGAATATACCAAACATTTTGAGTAATTTAATCTGGTAGTTTTTTACAAGCAGCGCTGTCACCATGAGGAAATCAGCGAAAAAATGACATACAGACAATTTATGGAATGACAGCCGCTGGTTTTGCCTTCAATGCCTGATGACCTTTTGTTATTTCTTACGACCAGAATCAAGAAAACGTCTGTTTGGAAAACTACATTTGTGTCCGAGCATTTAAACACAGACCAGTCCCAATCGACCAAGTGTTTTGCACTCGTTGTATGCTTTGCCTGTTGCAGTATTGACGATTCCAGCTAACAGCGCTGCCCGGGCAAACCATAAAAGAGCGCAAAACACCTAGTCGACTCTCATGTTTTCTTTCAAACACGCACACATTTGCATTAACCCAAATGCGAAGATGTGTTCAAAAGTGCTTTGTTCAAAGAAATAGTATGACTTCTAGCAAGAAATTCACATTTGATTTCTGCTGAAAACTTCTGATTTCTTGTCTTTTGCATTCATAATAAGCAGTGATGAATTGCAAGTAAAGCACAATTTAACACGCTAAGCGTAGGAGAAAATAAGACTAGTTACCGTGCTGAAAACATAGATTTTTTCCACAAATGAAAACTTTAACAAAAATCCACATTTGTTTACATTAATTTTTATACCCTCCTGATAATGTCCTGGTATGCAAACCAATGCCAGTTCGCTACCAATTTGTATAACTTTCATGTTATGCTACTGCTTGTAAACGTAATGTTTCCTAGTGAACTTCGCCAGTAATCTAGCAAAACGTGACAGTAAGCCTTGTGGTTTCTAATAAAAAATCCTGCTTTACAATGGCGTGTCGTGCATTTCACGCTTAAATCTGCCATGGTATCATATCTTTAATCATACTCCCTGCTAACAGCATGATTACACAGCTACAAAATCTATGGATATTTTATTATATATCTACTCATTATCGCTCAGTTCTTTTTAGATCGCTACGCTACTACAGATCCTGTATGATAAATCTGACTAGAAAGTAGGATGTTGTGGTAGGTAACGTTTTTCTTACTTCTACAACAGTGGTTCTCAACCATTTGGCTGAAGGAAGCCAAATCCACACCTACGATTTTTAGAGAGCCGCACAAAAAATTTTACCAAAAGACAATTCACACGTTTTGTTTTGCTGCATTAACGAAGTCTGTTACACAAAATTTTAGAGGTGTTACTGAAAGACATTGCCCATCGAAAAGAATCCTTTCCCGCAGCAAAGGTTCAGACACTAATCTCTTACAGAGTACAAATTTCGCCTACGAAGCAGGCATCATCAGCTATTAATCAAATTGAATCTGTTACAGAAGGATTGCTAAAAGCCGCACAAAGGATGCTTGGGAGCTGCATGCGGCTCTTAGAACAGTGCTTGAGAACCATTGTTCAACAAGTAACACCACGCCTGCCAGATACGATGTCACATCCTTAGCGATTAGTAAACCAAAGAAACATCAAAGGCTTGCAGATCCATTACTGCAGTCCGGTTTCGTAACTCATAACAATCGCGTTTATTGTGCTATAAAGAGCACATGTAAGTCTATTTCGCAAAACCGTTCGTATCTAGAAAGGGACCCGAAGGTACCTCTCAAATGGCAATAACTCCGGCTCTGGTCCTAAATTTTCAACTGAACTCCGGATCCGGCTCCTTCTGATTTTTAATTTGAACTCCGGCTCCAGGCAGAGTGCCCAGTTCCGGAGCTCCGACTCCGTAGACCTGGATTATTTTCACACGAATTCTGAACGTAATATTAGCGTGGTAATACAGTGACTTAGTTCAGCTTTTTAATGGCTTGGTTCAGCTATTTAATACTTTCTTTAAATAAAATTCTTTAAATCTACTACCCTGTGTTTGCTTTATCAGGCTTGGGGGGCGAAAACGACGTGTCGAGAGTGAAAAGGGGGCGATGGAATAAAAACGTTTGAGAAACACTGGTCTAAAACATCTTCTGGAAAAACTTTGGCTAAGATTTTGAAAAACACAAGGCAAGCCTTTCCGAAAGCCCGTCGAGCATCTTTATGGATATTTTTCCTCAGGGTAAAGCATATGATGCGCCATTTTACTGTTGTAATCTGTATTTAGCTTGTTTGGAATGAAATCTACCGCTTATTTCATTTTCCACCGGGTCATCTTTCTGTTGGTAGAAGCCAAGAAGCGCTCAGTTTGTCAGGTTCGGCATGTTGTGAACAGGACATCACACCGACACAGGAATTTAAAAGAATTTAAACAACAAAGTGCTATCGCAGTCGACGTTTTTTTAATTCCATGTACTTAGATAAACGTTAGAAATCTGTTCTGTTATGACTTTACCTAATTTCAAGAGAATTTATGATTTTCTATGAATGGCGAATCTGCGTAGCGGAACATATATTTTATAACAATTTTTTATCTCTGCACGACTGTTCTTTGTGGAGTTATTTTCATTTGACCGCAAAAAATGTTACACGGGTTTCCAATGTGTTTTGACTTCATGTAAGTTCAGGATGTTAGGCTCCACTGTAAAAATTGTCATTCCGGTATCGTATCTGCAACAAAATCAAACTCCTCATAGCGAGTTAAAAAAGATCCGGAAGAGCACACATCAAGTCATCTCGGGTCTTAGAAGACTCGAGACTACTATTTATGGGCTTACAACAGAGGTCTCAAACACGCGCCCGTGGGCCGCATGTGGCCCCTGGCCCACGAAGCCATTTTGTGCGGCCCACGATGCGTTTTGGTAATTTTCATACAATCAACATTTGAGCCATTTAGTTTACTGATATTCACCGGTGTATGAAAGTGCTCGGCCAACGAGTGCACAAGTTCCTTTTAAACGAACGTAGAGAAGGCTAGAAATGATTTTCCTATAACTCACGAGACCTTTCGCAGTAAATAAGATGTAAAAGCAGTTTCTTGCAAGGTTGCAGTACCTCCACTGCTGCGTCAGCGTCACAAAGCGGCTCTCGGGTTACTTTGTAGGTCCTGTGACGGTGCATCGCGTCACAATGCCTAAAGCGTGCAGTCAGAAAGTGCTTCAAAAATGCAGCTACGCACAAGCAACAATAGAGTGAACCTGGCCGACCGGGCAATCTCTATTGCTGCTTGCCCTTTGCGCTAGTGGACTTGGCGTTCTCTTCGTTGTGTGTTCGAATCTCCCCTGAATGGCCGCAAGGAAAGGCCTAATTTGGCCCTCAGAGCAACTTGAGTTTGAGTTCCCTGGCTTGCAGGGACATGTAAAAAACTCATACACCCTTGGATTTGTCTCCGAAAGTTAGAAGTCAAGCAAGAAGAGATTTCTGACGTTTTCCAAATTGTATTAATTCTTAGAAAAAACGTCGAGGTCTATAGTGCTCAAACGAATCTGATCGCGTGTTCACAAAAAAATTAATCATATGAAATAGAACTGCAGAGAACCCTTTTGTGAAACAACTCACTTTTGGTCAAACAAATCTTTGTGAAAAAAACACCCCAGCACAAACTGAAAAACAGTTATACCAAAAGTTTTGAAAAAATTTTGCCTCTAAATGAGGGATGTGGAACCTATGTACTAACACGGGCCGCATGTATTGCTGAATGTCGCTGGCTGGCCACAAAAATTAATTAATTTTATTTTAAAATTCTACCTTTATCTTCCAAGGGAAAGGAAAGAGAGAAAAGTAGGTCATGGAGTGAAGAAGATTTTTCTTGGTTTACTGTCTACGTGTCTGCCTGTCATGAGTTTCGTTTTGACGTGATGTTGTGTTTTAACTTGTGTAACAAAAATTCTAATTCGGGCCATAATAAATGTTCACGCCGGCCGCAAGTTCCCCACTCCTGCTCTAAATAATGTACCCCGCAAACAGTTTTAATTAAAACTCCTCTTCAACGCATGATCTATACCTCTAGTGGTTTTATTTGCAATTAAACATTGAACATTCTGCGTATTGGCTGGAACTTATCAGTAGGTTGCTTACTTTTTGCAAAGTAAACTACAGACACTTTGTCAGCCAGGGCTTTCAAAGAGGCTTTCATGTTGGGGCATTGGGCTGGAGTCTTTTAAAGCCTGATTACCGAATAGTATTACACATACTGACTGCGAAATGGGGGCCTTCCACTGGCGCTCAGGTGACCAGGCTCTTTCAAGCCCTTATACAGTCGGATGTGACCGGCTATAAAACAAGATGTCGGCATGTTTGACTGCAGAATGTTTGATTAGCTTACAAGGACGCGGATAATGTCGATGCAGTGCCGATTTCAACGAAGTATACTCTTAATTCGCATTCTCTTTTGCCACATGTTCAGTAAGGGAGTTGAACTGCTGGCGTCAACGCTCACTGTTTTACGCGCTGCCTCGGTCGTCTCGGTCCAGTCTACTTGGCATCCTTTTTGGTGAGAAGACGAGCCAATCTGCCCTGACAAGATCTCCGACCAGCCTAGCCTAATCTGAACGCGGCTTAATATGTTGTCTATTTACCGCCCTAGATGCATTAAAATTCCCATGGCTAATTGGTCTGCTTTTCGTTGCGTGCATGTTACAATAGCCATCGCATGTTTTGTCCAACGTGTGTGCAGTACTTGTCAATATGTCCACTTAGTCTTCTGGCCGCAGTTTGAGTTTTTTCAAGATAAAAAATGACCAAAACATTATTATTGGAGACTCCAAACGCGTCAGAGCATGATGCTTCATTGCAAACCTAAACGGCTGGTCCGTGGGTGTCGGAAGAACTTTTTCCAGGGGGGAGGGCAGTAGGGATTTTCCCAAACTTTTTTCCAGGGGGGTCAAAAGTGGTGAAATTTGTTTTTTACCCCTCGAAATTGAAAAAACAACCTTTTTTTGCTAATATTTCAAAATCCAGGGGGGCCAAGGCCCCCCTTCCGACGCCCATGGTTGGTCCATTAGAAGCATTGCATCATCATACTTGCTAGTTGTTAGTAAGGGCTTTTTACCAGGGGGAAACAGTGGTGAAGTTGTATCTAACAACTCCGAAACAGGGAAAAGCATTTTTATACTAACAGATTAATAGCAAAATATCAAATGTAAAAATCCAGGGGTCCAAGCATCCTTTTCCCCTCTTCCAAAGTCTCGTTTGCGTGTGCTCGGTTAAAAATGAAAAATTTCCTATTTTTTATTTTCCAGCGTCTCTGGCTCTTTAGCGACTTCTAGCGATTGCTAACACGGAATAAATTCATAGCGGGAAAGTTCCAAAGAGATATTCTTGGTATTACAGCATTTTATCACTAACTTTCGGCATTACAAAAATATTCTCATATATTTTTGGAAGCGGATTTCAACAACGAAAATTTTTATAAGTATAAAATGCTATTGTGTAAAAAGTGGCCTAATATCGTTTTCGCTTGTTCTAAGACGAAGATTTTGTGAAAAATAAATTTTTGCATTCTATTTTTTATTTCGTCTTCGTACTTCATTTTTTTATGTTTTTTGGTTGGTGAGAATTGGCTTTGCATAGCATTTGTCCATTAAAGGAACATGCTTTCACTGATTGAACTTTGCGCAGTGCATCTGTTATGATTTATTTCCTTTTCTTTCGTCGGATTATGCGGCTCCTTTCAAAACATAGAAATAAGCAAAGCATCTTTTGCCGCTTCTTCACTTGATAATAATAATCAAACACTTACCTGTTTTCCGTTGGAAGAATGCAATAGAGAGCTTCCTGTCACTTTCGTCTGCTAAGCTGTGTATACAAGTGGCAAAGCTGAGGGCTGCCCAAAATATCTCGCCTTGCAAGATGCGCGGTACGCAGCAAGCGTGCAAGTTCCACAGCCTGCGCTTGTGCTGAGTTTTGTGTGATGTCACCTTCTTAGACAGTGTTATGATGAAAAGTTAATGACAAAACCTTATAGAGTACCACAAAAATTAGAGACATCCGACTGCGTCGCCAAGTCATACAATCAGGGGCGTAACAAGGGGGGCACAATTCCCTGGCGCTCAGCCACCATGGGGGTGCCAAATCACTGCGGGGGCGCCGTATGGCTGTGGCGGGCGGCCGCCGAAAAGTCCCAACAATAGTTTCTTG